>Ga0065711_1002099_pt1 | contig 49032 bp, 27 predicted proteins | sample Hoacrofraction12_FD_59098 | JGI IMG/M metagenome (GOLD analysis project Ga0065711, IMG submission 59098) | Hoatzin crop microbial communities from Cojedes, Venezuela - Epithelial fraction 12 v2 (version 2) | ecosystem: Host-associated > Birds > Digestive system > Esophagus > Crop | place... | reverse complement strand
ATATATTTTTTTTTTTTTTTTTTCTGAATAAAGACTTTGGGTAAGGATTTCACTAGACACCTGCCAGAATTGTGCCTCCCTTCTGTAACTATCCCATTGTACATAACATTTCTGGACTGGACCGCTGTTAAAAAATGTCTCCTAAGGAAGTTGTCTTCCTTTACTTGTGTGGAGAGCTGCTATAGCAGGTAAAAAAAGTGAGGTACCACCAACAAGAAGAATCTACCTGAATTTCTTATTATTCTGATTCCCATTTTGTGTAATATTACTGAATGATGATTAAATAAATATTTTGGGTTTTTGTTTAGTACAAGGAAATTACTCCCTGTAGACTGTAGCTACCCTTTTCTTCCACTTATAATTACTAAAAAAATTGGGTTTTCAGACCTTTTCTCTATCTATGTAAACAATAAATTAGAGATATCCATGCACAGAACTAGAACAATCCTTCAGTAAATCTTTGGTAAAGCCATTGCTAGAATAGACTTAAAAGAAGTTTTACAGGCTGCCGTATGTGAGCCTACCGGTATGGGGCCAATAATTATTCATGAGGTAGGACACTGTGCATTGTGAGCAAGCTTTTCTGAAACTGTTTTTATCTGGAAGTCATCTATCACACATCAGAGACATAAAAATTAACCTGTATTTGGCAGGAAATTAAACAATTCATGGCAGGAGAAAGAAGAGAGAATTGAGTAAGTGAATGATGACCCTTTAATTGAGTAATGGTCCATCCAGGAACCTCTTTAAAAGCCCTTGCTATTAAGAAATGGTCCTGCTGGCCTAGTCCAATGGAAAATGTTTTCTCTGTTGGAATTAAACATGTAGAAAGAAGTTCAACAACAAGCTATTTACTCAGCACTGCAGTATGATTAATTAACTTAGTTCCATAGAGTGCCCTGCTAAACAGGTTCAGACCCAGTGTCATACACATACTGGTGGTTTTCTGCCACTGGAAGACTGCAGAGGCACATTTTCAAAGAAAATGAGAATTGGTGTCTGACCCGGATTGTGAGCTTTTGGGGTCTTCTGCAGCCTTGATAATCTTCCCGCTAAAAGATACAAATACTAAACGCATATTCTGGTGGCCATAACCCAGATATAGGAATGAGAGTCTGGATTTTGTTCCTGGTTTTTATATATTATTTGATCTTGCATTAATCATTCACTGTCTGTATCCTGTTTTTGCTGTCTGTAAAATAAGAAATATGATACTATTTGTATCAATATGATACCCAGTCTCTTCTTGTTGTCCCTATATGTGTTTCAATATTGGATAGGATTTATGATGTGCTGTGATTTCTTATTCACAAGGGAGTTTCATGAGTAGACCACAAGATCAGAGCTGCAATTTATAGTTGGATGGAGGGTTGTGTTTACATTTCAAATGGCAGCAACTGGAAAATCCCACTTCAACACATGTATTTTACTAGGGCTATTAAAAAATTAAAAAAAAAAAAAAAAGAAAAAAAAATGAAGTGAGACCAGGATAATTCTTTAAAGTGTGCAATCCATGATGGATGCAGAGCAGCAGACGTTACTCTTGCTGAGATATCTGTGCTTATACAGCGCAAGGTGATAGTAAAGATGGTTCATTCAAACTCCATTGAGATCAACTAATCAGCTACTTATCATCTGAAGTACTCTGTCTTCCCAATGAAAGTGGAAGGGATCCAATTAAGAGTGAGGGAGGCTCTGCTGAGATTTCCTTTAATAACTTCATAGTAGAAGGAAGCAACATATGGGTTAAGAGTCTATTGCCAAAGCAGAAAAATAGCAGAAAAGAAGAAAAATTCTGATGTCTTGAAGATCTTGGAAAGAATACCGAAATACAGCCCTCAGGAACTCATTTTCTGGATTAGAAAGTAGAGACAGGCCTAGGATCCTGTTTAGGACAGAAAGCAAGATAAACTGATAGCCTCATGTTCAGTTCAACATTATCTTTTTCCTGGTGACAAATCTTCAGGCCAGTGGTGATTAGCCGTAGAGATGCCACTCAAGGAAATAAATGCCCTATTGTGACTGCGGTGCTTCAGTGACTGCACCAAATTTTATCACGCTTCCCAGCAAGTGTAAAAGAACATGCTTTGTTTTACTCCACAAAGGTGAGGGGACCAGTGACTTGGAAGCTTCAAAAGGTGCTTTTGTGGACAGATGGCCTCTGGCTTTAGCAGAAAGTTTTAAAGGTTTGACTAATACAGGCTGTTGGGATACAGACCTCATAGTCAGAAAAAGAGACTGAGTTGAAACAGGAACAATGATCTGGACCATGTCCTTGCCCCCAGTCAGGATGACCCATTACCAGGTAGGAGTGTATCAGCGGCAGGCAAGGAAGGATGTAAAGCAGGGAGGGTATGGCCATTAAATATTGGGATTAAACATCTGAATTATCCATTTTATCTGTCATATAGGACAGACTCAACCCAGGTTGGCTAGACGTGCTGTACAGGGAGGGGCAAGCCATAGAATCTCTGCCTCAGTTTTCCTCTTTGTAAGGTAAGGATAAAACTATCTTCATAAGTATCCTTTTCTCAGAAAATTAACTTTTAAATGTGTTATTAAAAAACATAACAAAACAAACAGCCTACCCATAACCGTAGGCTGCAAAGATTTACCTGTCTAAAGAATTTGATGGGTGAAACTGAGAAAAACCCTTAACAAATAAGAGTGTTATTAATGGGGCTTCTCAAAGTGTATTTTCTTGGCAATATAGGTATGCCAATAAAGGTTAATTAAAATAGCAGGCAATCATGATCAGATTAAATGGGGTGTATACTAATCTCATGCACTTGCATGAGAACCTAAAAAGCATATGACTTGAGGATGACAACTGAAAGCAGGGTATTTTTAGCTAGAATCAATAGAACTTTCTTCCACACAATTAATTTCTGCATAATATAGAGATGAAACATTTGCTTTTCTTCCCGTCATCTCTATAAGAGGACTGAGGCATAACAACAACATTTTGGCACAAAAATATGTGCATGAAAATTTGAGAGTATTCCAGCAAAGAGAAAAGCACCTGTCAAAAATACAGTGAAGTGTTAATAATTTTTTTCATTTTCTTTCCAGTTTTTCTTGTGTAGGACGTGCTATATATGCATATATATGTCTTTGCATATATGAATGTGAGAACAGTGTACGTGTGTGTATGTACAGGCAGACACACCTGTAGTCCTTTTCAGGAAAAGGAAAACGTGAGAAAGAGTAATGGAAGGCTGTTAAAACAGTCAGTGTTGTGCTGTATTCCGGTCTTCTGTCCAACAATAAAAATAAGACTGCATTTACTGTTTAAATCTTACTGAGTGTTACAAGGAATTTTACAATTATATATAAGTACATATATTAAATAATCATGTCATGCATGCTATCTATGACGTGCATATTCTCCTTAGGTGAAATGAAATCTGCCTTACAAAGCACAGATCTGGCTGTCCACTAGGAGCTCTTTATGACAGTATATATTATATTTTTAGATACTCCACTAGATGGCTAAGCATGACTTCTAGCAGCAGAAGGTCCAGGATAATATCCTTCTCCCTTTAACCATTAATTTCATTATGTTTAGAGCATAACTCAGACATTTGGACGTCTTTTTTGGGGGTGCAGGGATATCTCTGGCGTCTTTTACTGAGCAAGTTCTGGTAAGACTTTTGTCATCTGCTGGTATCTATTTTGGCAAAGAAGTGCTCAGACACTAAAGAGAACAAAGAAAGGTGCAGAATAAAGACCTAGAAAGACAGATTGGTATCTATTAGTGTGAAATGGTAGTCCTAGTCATTCATTAAAACAAAAAAAATGAAAAGAAAAGCTTTCTGTCCTCATCCTTGATGCAGAGAATCTACGAACAGTTCTAGAGAAGGCAAAAATGTATAATTTTTCATATCAGATGATTTCGCTCTTTGAAGACTGTCTATAATGATCACTGAGAGGGCTATGTGGTTGTTAAGGACGTGAGATTGTAACTTTCAGCATGTGAAGTTCAAAACATTATAACTTTATGAATAGGCACCCAAAACCAGGACTTTTTTTCAGACATATTCTTCGTATTCCAACTGACTTGTTAATAAATGAGCAGCAGATTTCCACCTCCACCTGTTGTCAGGAAGGAACTATATCCGAATGGTATAAAATGACTTAAAGGGAAATGGTTGAACTGTGAAAGCTTAGAGGACGCTGTTCTGCCTTTTTATAATTTTATCCTCAACCTAACAGCTTCCACAAGCTAAGTGCTGATACCTCAAAATACCTGGGAAACTGCAGGGAAAGAAATGCAAATGAACTACCATGAAAACTGTTGTTTGTTCACATTAAGCTAACACACGATAAATATGTGGTGGTATTTACTGTAAAACATGGTTTTGTTTTAATTTATAGACTTCTTTACATCCGTACTCCTGTATCCCTAAGGGCCATAAAGCAAAACATGAACAGAAAACAAAAAATGAATAAAATATATCGTGGCTTCATTTGTGTCCAAATCACAATAAAGTGAGGAAATATAACCAGCTTAGATGCTGTTTTGCTTTTATTTATAAAGGTTATTTCTTCAGTTTGTTTTAATTATCTTCATAGTGGTTGCTAAATCATGGCAGCACAGAAACCTGGACAGACAGCTTAGTATCTAGTTTTAAATGGAGGACACTTCTTTTAAAACTCGTTCTATAAATCATTCTCAAAGTCTATGTTTCTTGTGGCTTCACTCCATCATTATTTTTTGACAAGTGCATTTTCCTTTAATTTTACAGCTGGCAGCTGGATGAAAGGAACTCAGAATTTCATGTACGGTGCTATATAAGGCCAACTAGTTTTGCTTCTGTATGAATGGTATACGGAATTGCATCTTCCCTACAGCAGAGCGAAATATGTTGAACCAGATTCATTTCTTAAAAAACAGTAACATTCACTTTTATCAACAAAATTGGTGCAGAATAGGAAAATGGAGAGGGAATATCAGAAAGCACCCAAAACAGTGCCTGTATTTCACAGAATCAAAGAATGATAGGGGTTGGAAGGGACCTCTGTGGGTCATCTAGTCCAACCCCCTGCCGAAGCAGGGTCACCTACAGTAGGTTGCACAGGACCTTGTCCAGGTGGGTCTTGAATATCTCCAGAGAAGGAGACTCCACAACCTCCCTGGGCAGCCTGTTCCAGAGCTCTGTCACCCTCAGAGGGAAGAAGTTCTTCCTCATGTTCACATGGAACTTCCTCTGCTTCAGTTTGTCCCACTGACCCTTGTCCTGTCACTGGGCACCACTGAAAAAAGTTTGGCCCCATCCTCCTGACACCCACCCTTCAGGTATTTGTAAGTGTATATTAGGTCCCCTCTCAGCCTTCTCTTCTTCAGGCTGAACAAGCCCAGCTCCCTCAGCCTCTTCTCGTAAGAAAGATGCTCCAGTCCCCTCACCATCCTTGTAGCCCTCCACTGGACTCTCTCCAGTAGCTCTTCATCTTTCTTGAACAGCGGCGCCCAGAACTGGACAGAGTATTCTGTTTTATCACTGCAACACATCTAAGACTTTCACAATTTTTTTAAAAATCAGAGAAACAAACAAACTAAGGTAATTTCATATTGGAATTGCTCTTTCTATAACTCCCTTAAGAACCATATAAATCTTGTTACAATTTTATTGAATGGCCATAGTTTGGTGCATTGTAATCTGCTTATAGGTTTACAGTATGTGGTTTATTGCTGCTTGCTGTGTTTCTGTGAAACAGTGTCCAGCAAACAAAAACACATTGCATCTTAACATATTCTCTTTGAAGAAAGTAAATAGCATACGGAGACTTATGCTGCTACACAAGGCAAAATGCTTTGTGATGAGGGCAGAGTTGCAGCTTCTCAAATAAAATATTTAAAAAAAAAAAGAAATAAAGTTATAAACAGCCCTTTCATTCTTTTAATTAATAAACCTTCCTTTGTGGTATTTAGGGGTGGTAGCAGAACAAGTTCTATCATTGTCATCACCTGTTGAATGGATTAATTTATGATACATTAATAAGGGATACTACAATCACACATTACTTTTTCTTTCAAAGGGTGAAGGAATGGATGAATTTAACTAGAATCAGAATAATTTTCCAAATTTTAAGCCTAGTATTACTGTGCTGTATTGGTTTGGAAAATATAATGTTTTTTTTAATCATTTACCTGATATTGTGCAGATCTGGGAATAAAAAATCCACTTTTTCCAAGTGTGAGACTCGGCAACAGACAACACAGAAGTCCTAGTGCTTGTTTTTATAGATCAGCAAACACAAAGAAGGAGATATTTCCCGTTCACATATACATCAGAAAGTATGCTTAACAGAATGTTTTCCCTTCCTTGCATTATGTTTGGGTTCAGTGAATAACAGAATATTTCCATTTGATTTGGAGGACTTCAGTTCTACCACAAAAGACTAATTTAAGGGCCTTTTCCATGCAAAGAATCAACTGTTCAATCACTAAATTATTTTTTTTTAAACCTGACTGATCTACAGAATCACAGAATGTTAGGGGTTGGAAGAGACCTCTGTGGGTCATCTAGTCCAACCCTCCTGCCAAAGCAGGGTCATCTACAGCAGGCTGCACAGGAACTTTTCCAGGCGGGTCTTGAACATCTGCAGAGAAGGAGACTCCACAACCTCCCTGGGCAGCCTGTTCCAGTGCTCCGTCACCCTCAGAGGGAAGAAGTTCTTCCTCATATTCAGCTGAAGCTTCCTGTGCTTCAGTTTGTGCCCGTTGCCCCTTGTCCTGTCACTGGGCACCACTGGAAAGAGTCTGGCCCCGTCCTCCTGACACCCACCCTTCAGATATTTATAAGCATTTATAAGGTCCCCTTTCAGCCTTCTCTTCTTCAGGCTGAACAAGCCCAGCTTAACATAGTCAGAGAGAGACTGAAACTTTTAAACTTTACCCAGCAGTCTGTCAGATGTATAAACTCACAGATTTCTCATAAGAAATATGTTACATGTGTTCAACAACCTAAAATGACCCCTAGGATTTGTAGGAATATATTGCAACACGCAGGGTAGTTTGCTTCTGAATCACTTTCATTTTTGTAACTGAGCATCAGAAACATCTGACTGTGCAGTGCAGATGTAATGTTGTCATTTATCAATCTCTCTTTAATCAAAAAGATTACTTTAGTGCTTTGGAAAGGCCTAGTGAACTGCCTCACATCTTGTCTGCACTGCACATCGCGGATTTAAGACGGCAAGGAAAATTTTAGAGGATCTCAGATACACCTAGAACCATCAAAAGCCAAATGCATCTGATCCTGTGTCAGCATCTGCTCCTGTCAGTTGAATATGTCCATGCTAGCTTTTAAAGTCGCTTCACATATGACCTCTGAACTCTTACGGACAAGAAAGGCCTAATAGTCCTTTGTGTTGTAAAATGTTCATTTCGTGTCTCTATTAGCTGTTATTTGCCGTAGACTCACTTGGGGTCCTACCCTTGATTATTACATTGATACATCAAACAGCTGTGATGCGAAGGAGAATGACAGAACTAAAGGCTTTCATACCCATGAATTTGCTATGATTTTGTTCAGACTTTGTTCATAGTGCAAGAAAAGAGGGCTTAAAAGCAGAAAGAAGTATAACAAATAAGTTATGGATCTCCTTGGTTTAAAGTATTTTACCACAAAATTTCAGCAGGCCTAAAGACTGATATATAAGAATTCTTTTTCCATAGTACTAATTATTTTTCTTATATTTGTAATTATTGTATTTAAACAATAATGCAAATAATATGACTATAGAATACAGCTGTAATACTATTTTTTCTGACATTGTTTACATTACCTGCATACAATATAGCTGACAGTTGAAACAAGAAGAATCTCCTCCATCTTGAAAAACCTTCTTTCCTCTAAGAATTTAATAAAAATGAACCTTCAACACTAAAACATCTAGAATTAACTTTCTGGATGAAGAGACAAAACTTTTTTCAAGAAAACACCTTCCTTAACCTGCTGGCCATGCTTCTTTTTATACAGCCCAGGGTACAACTGGCTTTCTGGGTGGGAAGAACTCATTGCCAGCTCATGGGGCTGCAAGTACACATTGCCAGATTATGTCCAGTTTTTCATCTACCAATATCGCCTAGTCCTCTGCAGGGCTGCTCTCAATCTTTTCATCACCCAGTCTGTACTGATACCGGTAATTGCCTCGAGCCAAGTGCAAGATCTTGCACCTGGTGTTGTTGACCTTCATGAGATTCACATGGGCCCACTTCTCCAGTCTGTCAAGGTCCCTCTGGATGTCAGCCCTTCCCTCTAGAGTATCAGCCACAATACTCAGCTTGGTGTCATCTGCAAACTTTTTGAGGGTGCACTCAATCCCACTGTCTATGTCATTAATAAAGATATTGAAAACTACCTGTCCCAATACAGGTCCAGGGCACCACCTGTTACTGGTCTGATGTAGCCTTTGACCGCAACTCTTTGGATGCAGCTATTCAGCCAATTCCATATCCATCGAATAGTCCATCCATCAAACCCATATCTCCCCAATTCAGCAACAAGGATATTGTGTGGGACCATGTCAAAGGCCTTGCAAGAGGCTCAGAAAGATTTCAAATAAACACACTGAGACCTTTAGAGAGCTGGAAGGCTTAGAGAATTCAGCTGGTTTTGGATATGTAGCTGAATTAAGAGTCATTATAGGCATCTTCAGTCCACAAATCTTAAAAAGCTTTCCTAGCAGTAATGATACCATCCATGCATAGTGCTGAAGGGAGTATATTTTCTTTTCTTTATTTTACAAATAGGGAAACAGAAGAATAGAATGTGATTTTTGCAATAAGCCAGGTATCCTCAGCTCCCACTGATTTCAAGGGGGAAGGCTGCAGAACTGAGCTTGAAGAATCAAAGTTAAAAAAGACCTCTAGGCTGGTTTTTTTTTCAAGTGTTTCTAGCCTTGCATTTATGAAGCACTTCTGAGAGTCTGTCCCCAGTTGTTGCTAATAAACACTTTCAGAATGTCTCATTTAAAGGATTTGCCTATAGGAATGTGGCCAGCTTTTAATACAGGGGAAACTGAAGGTGGGTGTCTCAGTTGCTTCCTGTGCTCTTAGTCACAATAACATCCCTTTTATGTTTTCTTTTTTCTTCCTCAGCATGTCAGACCTTTTGCATGAGCCTAGAAAAATACCAATGGAGAGGTGATCAAAAAAGAACAGTGAGAACAACAACGCGGATTTTTTTTAATTCCACGTTTACATGCTGATTTCAAAACAATGTGAAAACATGTTTCAACAAAATCTATTTGATGGGAGAAATAAGTAGCAAAAAATGGGTGGAGAAGATAGCTATTCATCAAAAGATTGATGAGAAGAATTTATTTTTTTTCCATTGAGGAATGCTTAATTTCTAAAATTGAAAAATAAGGAGAGGAAACTTTTATTGATGGAGACTACATTTCTATCTTTAATGGACTGAATGTTCTTAGTGATTTGGCATATATGAATTTTACTAGCCCGAAGAGACACTGGCGGCTAAAATTATTTCTATAATGCTCAAATATAGCACTTAGTTGCATGTATTTAATGGTGTTTAAATGAAGATTTCAGGCTGCCTGTACTTCAAGCCTCACTCTTCTCCAGTATTATAGGGCAGGTAAAGCAAATACCTCTGGCCCTCTAACTCTTCCTCAAGTCACATGTGTTAATTTATAAGCAGATCAAATGAATCTGTAGTCTATATACAGTTTTGACTTTCTTCATGTCTTCTCCCAGTTCAGTTTGTGTTGCTCCAGACGATGGATTAATTTTAAATATTTATAACGTATTATGATGCTACTAAGAAGCCCGGCTGGAGCAAGGTCCCCTAGAGTCGGGTTTGTACGCAGTGTTCCTGCTCTACTGCTTTTCTATGACAAGGTGCCAGGTTCACTCACTTGGAGACCTCTCTGAGTGTGTAGCTTAACTGATGTTTAATAGATCACAACAAAAAATCAAAGCACAGGAAAATTTAGCTTGCAGTGATTAGCTTAGTTTACTCCCACTGAAGTACCTTGACACTTTTGCATGCTGCTATGCATCCTGTAAGACTGAACATTCACATTGGTAGCAACAAGACAGGTCCACTCTCTGACAGGTGCAGGAATTTCTCACACAGAAAATATCCTGTGATGTTTTTGCATAGTTTGCAGTTATATCTGAAACTCTGTTTTGCCAAATTTTAGATAACTCAAAATTATAGATTTTTTTTCCCTTTCAGAAAGTTAATGTTTTTCTTTCTAATTAAATCATCCTCATTTTCCTTGGTTTGTTTTTCATCATGTATTTCCCTTTTATTTCACAGAGTGATATGCTGAAGTAAATTTACTGCCAAAGTAGTACAGACCTTAAGTAACACTCCTCACTGTTGACTAAAACTGGAAAATAGTAATGCAAAATAGTAAGGTGAGAATAAAGATTTGAATGAAAGAGGAAGGGGTCAAAGTTTGCCATGCTGTCCATTAACACAACACTGCATGTAGGCATGTTATTCACTAGCAAGAGAAAGGAATAATCTTTCTCTTTTCCATGAAAATTAGCAATATCTTAAAAACAAAAATCCTTTCTGAATTGAGATGAAAACAAGAACTCTGATGGTTTAACATGAAGAAAAAAAAAATATATATTTGTACCATCCAAGATGAACTTATCTCTATTGTGGATATTTGTCCTGGAATAGATAGGTCTGATTTAGAACAAGTTTTGAAATGCATTTTTTTATAGCCCGTGGTGTTAGTATGCAAAATATTAAATTACTTATTAGTTGGGTTTCTTTGTTTTTCTCTGTGTATACTTGTGTGAATATCTGTTGACACATATATATCCTTGTATATAGGTAAGAAATAAATGCACTGGCATGTATATAATACATACCTCTACGCATGAATATATTCATACTAACAATGAACATTTTGAAAAAAAAAATTGTATCTAGCCTGAAATGCTTTTCTTAAATAAAGTTCCATGGAAACTGACATTTTCTTGTGAAACATTTTCTTCTTCTTAAAAGAATTGCAAATAATTTTAAATGAGTTTTTTTCACCAAACTTCTCTGAAAGACATGGCCTAACTTCATAAAAAAGAGAAGAATACATAGGCAACAGGCATAAGTATGTGAGAACTAAGGCAGAACTTTACTGCATCTACATAGAAAATGAGAAATAAACAATTAGGAAGAAAAAAAAAAAAACAACTAGTTGGAAACCAGATATATTGCAAGGGCTCAATCACTGTGCCTTCCAACTGCAATTGTAATCTGTTCTTATGCCAATAATTTAGTGTGATATCATCTGCTGAGTGAGGACATGCCGTAAAGGAAGAGGTCTCAATATGTGAGATCTTAAAACCAAATGAAATACGAAGAATACTCAGTACCAAGAACCTTGTATTTGCAATGATCTAATGGCAGGGAATCAAAAAGCACATGTCTTTCCTGGAAGAAAAGCTTTATAATATTTATGTTAAAAGCCTCGTAATATTTATAGCTGACTGACTGGGTGCCTTATGGTGTTACGGAAGAAGATAGCTTAGTGTGAGTCTAACCAGGAACAAAATGCCAGTGGTCTGACAAATCTGCCACTGAAAGCATGTGTCATAGAGACAGCTGGCAGACAGGAATATATGCAACTGTGACGTTCAGATTTTTGTCATTTAAGGCATAAATACAGTCTGCGATGATAATATATTGACCACAGTTTGAATATCTCAAAGACAGTCAATGTGGATGTCAGACCTTACCTGTTCACTGAAGAAGATCTAGATACTTCTGGTCTGGTTAGCTGGGGTTTTTTGGCTATAAGATCTGGATACTTCTGGTCTGGGCAGTTGGGGTTTTTTGGCTATCCTATGTGCTGTCGGAAACTGTCTCTCTCAAATTATTATACCTGTTCTTTCTCCTGAAAGCATTTTCTTGTCCCCTCATCTCACATTCAGTCTGCCTTCTGCAGGCACCTTGGTCAGCCCAGGAGCAGATAAGAGATTTACATCATTGTTCATTTTGGAGGGCATGGGGAGATAATAACAGTTGTTTATTCAAACATATAAAATGCATCAAATCCTGTTTTGGTATTAAAGGCTTTTTATCTAATACGAGAGGTGATCACCTCATCTTTGTCACCAAGTAACTCAGTACGAACTCCGACATGTGAAACTTTCCTAGCTGTGTGTTGGTTTATCAATAACTAACATATTACTGAAAGACAAATATTTGAAAGGTCCTGAGGATTGTTTTAATCAGCCACTTTGTTCCCTAGTCTCATTCCTAATGTTTGGCTACAATATAGATACAACAGCCCTACCCGATTTCTTCTTCTTAGCAATAAGAAAACTTGATTCTTGTTTTATTCTAGGATCATAGTATTTAGACTGTAAGACTACTGTAAGACTACTCCTGGGACCTAAACTCCTGGGGCATGCTTGCAAGTAGTAAAAGCATGTGCTTTGTTAGCAACACAGTTTTCTTCTCGTGGGTGTACTCAGAATACTTTGACAGGGCTTTTTTCTCTTGATATTTTAAGTTGAAAAGTTCATGGTTACCAATACCTGATCTGCATGCAGAGAAGTCAGATTAAGCCAGGACTCCTAAATATTTCTTTTGAGGTTAACACAAGTGAATCGCTTTTCAGGTGGGATTTATCAGGTCCAAGCACCATGTTCTTGTCTATAAATTCTTCCTGTTGCATTGTGTTTTCTTCAAAATGTTAAAGATCTTGACTTGCATTCGCATGAGTTGATTGAACCCTTGTTCTTGTTTGCATGCATAACAGTTGCATTTTATCCTCCCTTTTTTTCATTGTAGTTCTTAGTTCATGTTTCTTTCAGAGCCATTGTTATACATGCTTAATTTTCAATTCATTTTACATATATTTTCCATAATATCTTTTTCTATTGTCACTGTGAATTGTGATACAAATGTTGGCTGTATTTTATTTCCAACTTGTTTTATAGTCTGCTCACATTTTGAAATCTCCAATTGCATCTTCTGATGGAAAGTGAATAAAATGCTGTCTTCATTTAGAAAATTATTTCATGCACTACGTATGTCAAATCATTTTTTCCAGGCAAAAAAGAAAAAAAATAAAAGAAACTCTCATTTTTACCAAATCATGTTCTAAGCAAAATTTTCATTACTAACATTATATTGATCTATGTGGCAGATTTCAGAAAAAAAGGGTCCTCATTTTTAGTAAAAGAGCCATTTTCTCCACTATGCCAACCTCCTTAGAGATCAGTGCATTTATTTAAATAAATACATTTTAGGAATAACTCGTATGTTGATAAAGTATTTCTCATCTGTATTTTTCTTTGTAAATTGGGGATTTTACTGGGCTGACTTGTTGAAATAAGAGTGACTAGAAGGTTTAAGGGTGAAGAGGATGAAGACAGTTAGGTCTTTTCATCCACACGCATACATATGCATGTTTTATGGTAGAAGAATGAAGCTTTGGGGATTTTTTTGGTAGTAGTAAAATCACAATTCCAAGCTCAGATAATTAAACTAAAACATCTCTTGGTAACTTGCCAATGTGATCTGATGTATTTTTGCTCTTGGAGACATTAAGTGCTAACTACTCTTACTTCTAATTCCCTTCTGAAAAGTAGGCCACGTGTGCAAGTGCTTAAATAAGCAAATACAATTGCAGATTTTTATGTCCATTCAGAGTAAACACTGGGGATTGATGAACAGGTCTTTATATCATCCACCCTACTTGGACATGTTATAAATTAGGAGCGTCGCTATCCTAGTCTGTCCGTACAAACACCAAACTCAAACATGGTCTGCAGACCAGTCTGCACATCATAACCTATAACATCACAACTGATCTGAACTGTACCATGCAGGCACCACTTCTCCAACATCCACTGTCTACAAATAGCCTGCAATGACTAAGGTCCTAACTTATTCCTTACACTTAAGGGTGGAGGGGAATTCAGGACCATGAGCATCAAGCTGACACCATATGAGACAAAACTGGAGTTGAAATCACTTTGCAGAGACCACCTAGATGGCTCATTCTGATTTAAACTTAGTCTGGAAGCAACATAATCCCATTCAGGTGAAGATGTACCAGACAAACATAGCTGTCTTTTAGACTGGACTATGTTTGACTGTTATCAACATCTGTCATTCATGATTAAATGATTCCTGAATGCAAAAGTCAGTGTTGAAGCTGCCTATGGTCCCTAAAACTCTGTATCTTACCTGCTACTTCTCTGTACTACCTTACCTTTCTCTACTTTTCCTTTGATTTAGTGAGACTGCAAAGCAAGAGGGACAACAAATTACCTTCAATGGCTTATATATCTAAGATAGAGGACCTCGTGTAAAAATTATGGTGAATGCATACATGATTGATTAAAGCATGTAGTTTGTATTGTGTTTGGAAATGAAAATGTGGAAAGAAGGGATTTTCAATAGCAAAGAGGAAATGGTTGTCATCAGGATTAATGTTAAATGATCATTCATGTCTGCCTTATCTGACACTAAGTTTTCTTTAGTGGAATTTTAATAATGTAGATTTTATTGTGCATTAGAATGATAAGATCCTGCCAATGTTTAGTTGAGCTGGTTAATTTACAGGAGCTAATTTAAAAGGTAACTATTGTATTAGGGAATCTGTCCTGTTGGATTGATAACTCAGCTTTTAGGATATTATTTCCACAGGAAACCAATCTTCATCTTTTCCTCTCATCTATGTCCTTGCTCTCCACTTACTAATTATTCAGTCTGAAGGGAATTTCCTTCATTTGTAGACAGAAACATCTGCACCACACAATTTATGAGGTGGTCTGTAAAGCGAAATTATTATTTTGGCTTATATCTATAGAATTTTGCAATATATTACATTTGCATATAGGGATAAATAGAAACTCTATTTGATATAAATCTGTCTCAGAGAGAGATTTTTCCCCTTGAAAACATTTAAAGTATTTATTCACAAGTTTTATCATCAGATATAATCATTCGGCATTCAACTCGTACTTATAACACTTCACGAACTCTTTTCTCACCACTGAAACTGAGCTGCTGAAGTTGGATGTGGTAGTTATTTAACAATTCTTATCTGTGCAACATGAGAGTTTAAACAGAAAATGGCCTTAATACTTTCCCAACTTTAATGAATATTCAAATATTTTCCATCAGCTGTCATTCAGTTTCATAAATTCCTTTGTGTGAGGCACTGACTGCCAGCTCTGTTGTCACTCTGAACTGAATCCTGGCATCTTCTTGAAAGATTTTATTCTATGTTGGCCTTCGTATACTACTCATCACTCTAGTATTGAGAGAAATTTTAAATAATCCATTGAAAAATGTGAATGACAAAATTAATTTCTCTGGCTGGTTCCTGTAGCCAGCTCTCATCTGTTCATCAGCCACAGTGAAAGACGGAAAAAACTTTTAACAGTAAGGGGTTTCATACACGTCTTTTGTGCTCACTTTCTGCACGCATCTAGACAATGAAGTTTTCCTGGCACAAATGTTCACAGCAAATGAAACTGAAAGCCTCATAGGAGCATCTGCAGAAGGGGAGATTTAAATCTGCCTAGGAAGGCATCCTGTGGGAAGTCCTTCTGTGTTCCTCCATTTAAAGAACAGGAAGATAGGAAACTTGGTACATTTTCTAATTGAAAATGATGCGCAACACATGTTGAATCTCAAGTACTTGCACTCAGTCCCAAGGGCAAAATACTGGAAGATGACAATGGTGAAATAAATTCATACAGCATCCAATGGAATACTCATTAAAATAAATGAAAAGTCATTTTGAAACTGGACTAGGCCTATAGGTCCCAGTCTAAGTAAGGTTCTTCTCAAGCATGTGAGAAGTCTTATTGTCTTTAAGAAGACTAAGCATGTATTTAAATTTATGCACATGTTTAAATGCCAAATTGCTTTGGGGCCAGAATAAATTCAAATAAGGAAACTGTAACTTGTCCTCTGGGAAAAAAAAACAAGGCTAAATTTGCTCGATACATTTTAAATGCTTAATAAAACATATTCTCCAGTTTAATAGAGATATTCAAAGAAAGTTTTCTACAGAGTTTTTATTGGCAGAATGTTAAATGGTTCACCTTTTTGAAGTGGCAGAATCCTAGATGCTATCAGATAATTTCTCCAAATCCTTTGGGGTTTTTTTGCAAATGATTGTTCTCTATTACTCAAGCACGCTTTTGTTAAAAGATGTGAATTATAAACCTTGTTTTTACTCTTTTCCTTAGAAATACAGAGTAAAGCACTTCAACAAAAGTCTACCCAAACAAATATACCTAAACGATTCATATTGCATAACTCCATGCTCCATGCTGGATCCTGAAGGTAAAATCTACTCAGAATACATTCTCCAAATTTTTTTTTTCCTGGGAGCTGTGTGCTTTTCTTTGAAACATTTTGATTAAAATATTAACAAAATCTGACAGTTTTGTTTCCATAGGTTAATCAGAGCTATGTGTTATGGCTGTAGATATATTTTGCTGTCGTTCTTAGGTTAAATATGACCTTACTCTGAGTACAATTCCTGTAATGCTGAATGTAACTACTGGCACAGCTGATATCAACAGATGTGATGTTGTTTGTACATTCTTTAGAGACAGATTATTTAAAAACCTTTCAGAGGAGTTTTGCATCTGAGGAATATCAAAGCTAGGTTGTGTCTGGAATACATTGCCAAACCTATGTTTTAAATTACCTAAACTTGAACAAAACCTGCATATACAAAAACAATATAAAATGGAACTTTGCAGGTAATAACATAAGAAATGGGCAGAGGCAATGGACTGTATTAATACTGTAATTTTAATTTGAAGTTCAAGTCTTCTCTGATATCATTGCTTACTTTAGTACTTTAATGTCGCTGTTCATGAAATGTGCCAATTTCCAGGTTGCTAATCAAAGAAACCACATTTATTCTCAGAAATATGTAATATACATTATTGGAATGTTTAATTTGGCTTTGTTATGAACTTTGTCATGGAATGAAAGAAATTCTATTTCAGATTGCATTAAAAACAGACATTATTGGTATTTTATCTGCTGTTGTCATGACAGTTAAAGATCTTTCCATATTTCAATTCTGAAATCTTAAATATGATATCCTACCTCTCAGACATTTAATAAGAAACCAAATCCTTAACAAATTTTAAGTTGAAAAATAACATCATGAATCTCAGCTCATTAACTTTTCTCTAACACACTTCCTTTGTAACTCATCGCTTCGTGGATGTGCACATCCAAACATTATAAATCAAATCTCATACCTGCATAAAGCACTGAAATAAAAGGCTTTATACTGGCATAAAAATCCAGTGATGAACTGGGCTCTGTTCTTGCTTATTTTGTTCTCTTTGGAAATAAGAAAGGAAGACAAAGACAAGTAAAACATCAAGAAGAAGATCAAATGTGATACAACATAAACGGCCTGGAATTGATTCCTTTTACTATAGTGACATTTCATTAACTTCAGTGAAGTTTTGGAGGACTTTTATAGAAAGGCAAGTGAGAAGAGAATAGGGAGAAAGGAAAGAAAGACCTTTCTTGCAGACCCTAATAGCCTGCTTTGCTGACCTGTGAGTTTATATAGGGAAGAGTAATACAGTACTTTCAAGTCTCCAAAATAACCTTGTCTCTCATCTCCTTATTCACACATGTCTGTGCAGGTCATTTGTATCAAGAATTTCTGGGGAAGATCCTAGCTGCACAGCAGTCCAGAAAAAAGGCTCATGCATAAAACTGCAAATCACAGCTCTGGTATTTTTAAATGAAAGTTCTCTTCAGCTTTCTTACTAGTCACAATAACAGGCTGTGACTATTTGATTATTCAGAAATGTTTCAGGAAGAGGGTTCATCTAAGGAAACCAAATACATTGTGTTTTCTATCTACAGGTGGCTATTTTTTTAGTTACTTCAACCAGAACAAAATGTACAGACACACAGCCACTGTGGAGCTTCTTAATTAAGATTAAGCAATGAATAGCAGTCCGTATTTGGAATATCTCCTGTGGGGAAAAGTGAACACTAAAAACATTTCCCGACTTCAAAATCAGGCTGCAACCAGAATTAAGCCAAAAGTTCCTCTTATTTTTATCATTGTACAGTTTAGTACTTGTCCAAGTTTAGGAGAAAGATGAAAATTGGGGGTGGGAGTCAGCTTGCAGATTCTGATACATCTAATTGTAGATGCCTATACATGAGAGTCTTGAGTCAGTTGCTGAAAACCAGCTATATGGAGCCATTTCAAACATGGTAGTGGATCTCTGGCATCTCCACAAGCCTGGAAGGTGTGACACATGACTGGTGAAATATGTGTCTCAAATGACACTAGATGCTTTCAGCAAATGAACTGCACCCTAAGCTCCCATGGTAGCCAGTGGGCTCAGCTAAAAGACTGTTCAGTAGACACCTTCACTGAGCAGCTCTTAAGGCTCTGTTAAGTACACGGTCAGGGCAGATCTAATAGGTGCAGTAATCACCTGCATATGCAGAGGTAACTTCAGGTGTCCTAGTCTGAGTGCTGGACCCTACTTTTACTTGGACAAATGAGTGTCATGGCGGTCAAGAGAACCACTCTGCTGCAGCAAATTTAGAATTGCTCCATGATTGTAGAACAGCTGATAACAAGACATGAATAAATCACTGTCTTGAAAACAAACCAATAAAATATCCTGTAACTCAGGCTTTGTATAGCATATTGCATTTACAAACTTGTCTGATATCATTACATATGTATACCTGGTGCTCCTGTCCTTTAAAAATCTGTCAATTTTATTTTCTTTTTAAATTAAATTAGAAAAAACCTTTATGATAACCATTCAGCATCGGTACGAAAGCAAGTTTTATAGCCAGCTGAAATACATAAAAATCTGTATTCCTTACAGAAACATTGATGCAGCTGCTGGTGCAAACAGAAGTGCCCTAAGGTATGCCTGTATTATTTTGTGAATGATGCATGCTGTGAAGGGTGGTTGAGCACAAAGCTGCCAGATGTTCTCTGTGACTTGTATATTTGTAGGTCATTTGTGCATTCCGATGGCTGAGGTGTAAATGATAAAATTATGGAACAAGAACAAAAGAATCTGTATCAGGCCTGAAATTTGCCTTGTGACTGCAGTGATACAGCATTAGATCAACTTTTAATGTGATGAAATTTAATTCAGAAGTAGACTTGTGTCGTGATTCCACCTGTTGTCAGCAGCTGATAATGCAGTTTTCTTTCCCACCTTTCAATGGCTGCAATCGTGAGGCAAATGTACTGATGTGTACTTACTGATCTCATACATAACTTCCAGCTCTGTTCATCCAGGAGGGATCTTGATTGTTTCGGTTTGTGAGATGAGTGCTATGTGGAAAGGATCAAATTCTTCTTAGTCTTTATAAAAGTGCAAATATGAAGTTATCGATCATTGTGGTGCTAGCTAAAGACCTCAGATAATGTTTAACCTCTTGTGCTATTCTCCTGTCAGAGTAAAGAGGAACTCCTGAACACCTTCTAGGTTAAATTCTCAGTCTAAAAGATTAAGGTGAATGGGAACACCAAGATGGAGATGTTCACAGCAAATACTCCTACTTGATATGGAATATGTTGATCAATCATCCAGAGACAGATCTGAAATTACTCCTAATAATGATGGAGATGGAGGTGACCCAAAGATTTGTGTTATATTAAATAAAAAAGAGGTGCATGAATTGTATGAATTTTTTTTGACTTGGCATCTTTGGATCTCTCAAACAAAGTATGTGTCAGCACAGCTGAATAAAGCATTAGAGATCGTGGAACAATGAATATCAATCATGAAGAACAAGGATTTAAGAGTTCTAGTAGTCAAGAAAATCAAACTTTTTGTGCAATGATGTTCTTGTGATTCCTGATGTGTAAAGTGGGGATTAGTTCATTAAAAAATGAAAGTTAACAATAGCTTTGCATGTGGCATCTGTGAGCTCAGTACTGGAATACCGTGTACTAGGTGAATGCCCAGTGATTTTAGTAGGATATGAAAAAGATGAAAAATGCACAGACAGCAGGCACAAATAAAGGGTTTTGAATACTTGAGAAGTTGCCATAGAGTGATAAATGTATGAAGTTCAGTTTGTTTTGTTTCTCACAAAGAGATTGAGAGGTGACTTCATTAGAGTACATAAATGCTCTTACTGAAGAAAATGCCAAGCATTAAAGGACCTTTATTCTAATCAAGATTAATGTTTGGAATTTAGAAAAAGATTAATACAAATTCAAAACAAAGGACAAATCTTTAACATGGAAAATAAATGCAGCAAACTACAAAAACTTCTCAGTCTCCTGAAATCCTCAAAAATGGTCAAATGTATGGAATGAAAAGTGGCTGCTGTCAGTCAAATGATAATTGAATGACATTGAGTGGTCTGTGATATTTGTAGAAATCTGACTGGGCAATCTAATAACTTGATACTGTTAGAGCTACGAAAAGAGTTTGGGTGGGCTCTTCCAGGATGCTGCGAAGTAGAAGAATGAGGAAGTCTGAACAAGGAGGCATCATGTGCTGAGAAATGTGGAAGATGTCACAGTGGACTGCAGAGAAAATCGGTAGCAAAACCAAAGTCTGAGACAGTTTGAAAAAAGGAGGTAGATCCCTAAGAATACAAAAGCAGCTTTGAACTTGATCCCAAAGCCAAAGTGCCTGTCTGTGAGCATTAAAAACTGTTGCTAAATGCTCACACACATTTTATGGCTAAGAGTATTGACCCTGGCAGTTTCTTTACTTTCTTTGCACATATCACTTCCAGAAATCTTTGTTTTACTGTGTTTCAGGAACAAAGATAGGCTAAAGAAACCAGAGCAGGTGGTTCTCTGAGACTTAGATAACATTTATATAGCTTTATGTCATGCATCTGTAATAATACCAAGGGGAAGAATACAGTTTCCATGTCGAAACACGCTAGTCTGTTAGTATATATCAGAAAAAAATACTCCTTAGAAGTACTAAGTTCAAAAAAAAAAAAAAAAAAGAAAAAGTTTTGACGATTAAGTATGAAAATTATATTAAATGGGGCATGGCAAAACATATTAAGAAATCAAAATCTGAAGCTCTGAAGGGATAGTTTGTTTATCATATTTCTAACTCAGTTTATGGATGAGATAGTAATGGATAGGTTCAACTAGGCTCAAATGTTTTTGTATGCTTACATCGGTAAACTTTCAAACCTTCTCAGATCACTTACATCATTAATCACGGATAGGAATATGCAAACATGAAAACCTGCAACCCACTCATGCTGTCTGAGTGTATTCAGACACACATTCAGATTCATTTTTGGTTAATTTATCCTTATTTCTATAGCGTATAAGTACTTATTTATGGATTGTAAAAGACAGCACAGTGAGGAGATGTTAATGTAGCCTTTTCAAAGCAAAGACACCACCTAGGCAAATATTTGGCAAGACCTACATAATATTTTAGGATTGCAGTTAGTTTTGGGGTAATTTTCCATATCAGTGGGAGTCTTCTTTCACAAATCATCCACTATGGTTATAGTTTTTTCTTATATTTATACACTCTAAAGCCAGAATTCTCTGCTCACAACATTTTATCTAGTGATGCCTATATTAATTCCCTAAAAAATTCCAGTTAAACATGTAAAATCACCTAAAAAGACTTCTAATCTTGATTTGGAGACTTCAGCTGATGGAACTGATCATGTTTCTTAGATAAACTTTTGAAACGGTTAATTAACCTTCTTCTTAAAATGTGCAGCTCATTTCTTACGTAAATTTGTCTATCTTTGGGCCCCAGAGATAACATTTTGTTTGTTCAGTGGTTTCTGCTGTCAGTGTAGACATTTCCCCTTCATCCATATGGTGCATAGCCATAAAACGTGATCAGACTGAGATCACTCAGTGTTTCCCCACAGGATATTTATGTGTAGATGATAATCCTGTATATGATGGGGGAATGGTAAGGCTTGGTTCTTGTCTTTATTATAACTTGTTCTTTTTCTGCATAGTTGCTTCTGCAGTAATAGTGTTCACTATGGTAGCCGAGGTAATGATAATTTCTAATTATGAAAATTTTGCTTAAAAACCCCTTCCTTTGTAAGTACAGTTGATGGCATTTCTTGTCAAACATAAAGGGAAAAAGAGAAAAGAGCTCAGCTTTGAGGGTTCGGCCATTCTTTTCTCTTGTCACTGTATCTGAGATTAAAGTTGTCTGAAGTAGATATTGCCCTAAGTACAATATCATATTCCAATGCTGCCCTACTTTTCTAATTAACCCAGGCTATATTGTTCTTTTTCAGATTCATCCCACATTACCACCAAAGAGCTCAAAATCTATATAGTGTCAAGCCTCTTGTCAATAAACAATAACAATGTATGGAATAGGTTCTGTGTACAAGAAGCTGAGATCTTACTTTCTTAACGCTCTTAATACTTTTTGGAAAAAACATTCATAACTGTTAGGTAAACTGTTCAAAGTTGGTGGCCCTCTAAGTTTTCAGCATTTTAGATATTCTTGTTTCAATGAGACATAATTTCGTTGAGCACATGTGATGGTGGGAGGACATTTCCTCCTGTCTTTCCTGAAGGTAAAGTGGTAGTCCTGACTCTCGTGCATTTACACCAATGGGGATACATGATTATGAATAAATATACTTTTGATCTTGTTTATGTTACACACGTGTTTATATTAGTAAAGACAAATAGGTCTGCAGTATGTAATGCGAAATAGTCAGGATCTTTTCTTATAGTTCCACTACATTGCTCTAATTAGAGGAATTAAACAAACTAACAAAATAATCAAAGAAGCAAAGATTTCAGGTCAGAAGAAACCTTTATGTTTAAGTTTGTGGATGCCACAAGCTAAAACAATTCAGCACAGTCCATACCTGTAGCCTTAAAATTGCTTTTAGATTATATAAAACATCAATTGTTTCTGAACAGAAACATTTCCAATGATAAATTCCACAAACTCTGAGACTAATTTCAATGTAGCTACAGGTTAACACAAAACAATTAATTATACACATTTTTTAAAAGACTTTCTACTTGTTTCCATGCTGAACTAACTTAACAGTCTCTGTACAGTGGACTAGATTTTTAAATTATAATTCTTCAGAAATATCACTGAGGAGACACATGCTGTTCAATAGTGGGCGACTAAATTTCTCCTTCTCCTTTTTTTGTGAATAATCTTAAAATGTACAGCTCATTTCCCAATTGCTCCTCTTACTGGGCATATCTCCACTGGAGGCTATGAAGTGTTTCTCAGCTCCTGGGTGCCTGGCCAGATCACCCCTTGTATGTCCTAAGTGTATCCCACAACAACATGCAGGGATGTACTCCTGTCTTCCCGTTGGCTGACAGGCAGAAAGTGGCCTCTCCGATAAAATCTGCAGGTTATTGGCTACAAAAAATCACATAATGACTAGGAAGACACCAAAAAGTAAATAAGTTAAATGGAGAAAACTTGACTTTGTTTTATTTGGGATGATCAAATTTTTTTTTTTTTGACATCTTTTTTCTTCTAGCTGCGATAAATGACTCCACTTGTAGAATGAAGAGCAATTATTTCAAACCACTGCATGGTGATGGAAGTTATACAAGCATAAGAGGCATCAAATATCTCTGCTGTGTAGGCCTTTTAGTGTAAATTTATTGCTTTTGATTATTTTGACTCATAAAGTAGTTAATAATTTATACAGTACCTATTTACACACAGAAATGTACTTCCCGCTATTCCTAACTGCAAGATATATTTAATTCTAGTACTAAAAATCATGTTGGTAATGATTTTATGTAAATGTAGAACTAATCTGCATTGTTAAATTGATTCTTTTTCCTACCAAAACAGAAGGAAGGAGTAAAACACAACAAATGAAAATGAACAATAGCTTATAATTCCATTAATGGATATTTACAAACTGCAGGGTTATGCCATTTCTCACTGAAAGAGTATTGTTCATTTTATAATTCAAATGAAAGTAAAGAAGCCATTTGCTCTAAGCTTTATAAAATAAGCATCCTACTAATATCTAAGTCATGAATTTTGGTCTTGGTCTTTTGCTGCACAATTTATTGTGTATGTTTATTGCATCCTTGTGGGATCACTTTTCTTTCATGTAGCAAAGACTTTGTTAGCTGTCTGGACTTTGTTACTTATCTGCTTGTAAAAATTAGAAAATATCTAAGGAATCATTTTTGTTTTCCCAGAGATCAGATGGGGAAAATTTAAAGAAAAAACAAAAATTTTGTCAGTTTATACTGCATGTCAGTTCATCTGCTCCAGAGTCAGAAGGGTAAAAAGCAGAAAGCTATGGACAGAAGGAATGGGATAACATCTACTATATGGATTGAATACCGGTTTCAGTCAACTTCAGTGTGCTAAAAAGCAACAGTAGTAAATATATTGTTGGAGACAATCTAGTTCCCTGGAGGTAAGGGCAAAATTTTAGCTTTATATGTGTTTCTTCAGCTTCTCTATTTTATGTTTATGGCAATAGAATAATCAATTGTACAAAGCTGTGGTCCAGAAGGTCTAAGAAAAATATTATTTTCTTAGGTGTCAGGTAAGAAATTATTGGCTTGTCCATCACTGACTGAAAAGTTTCCAATACGTATACTCAGATAGTCAACATTAAGATGGTTTAAATTACAGTGAAAAAAACAGTGTACTAGGGAGAAAAAAGGACCTATCTCTCCCCAGCCCTGAAAACATGTTCTTTTGGCACCAAAAATCAGAGTTACTCCTAAGATACTTGTGAAAATCTAATTATTGTTACTACTATTCCATGAATTTCAAAACTTATCTACCTATGAAGGGGTGAACTTGTTGATAATTTCTGTTTGCCATCTGTAAACACACACAGTATTTCTTGTAATTCCACTCTTTAAAGCCTGCTTTGTTCAATGATTTCCTGCAAAACATTTCTGTCAACCCTTTAATAACTCCTCTTCCATTTTCCTTGGAAAGCAGGTGTATGAATAATACTACTCCCAAAATAGCATTATTATCAACTTCAACCCTGATTGGTCATGTCAAAATACAAACACATTCCAACAAGACAGAATGTTCTTTTCCAGGAAATTTTGTAAAATATCTTTGTAGCTATTCATGCAGTTTTCACAGTGAGAAATTTTGCCTTGTTAAATAATAACACTCACAGTTTTGTAAGTTTAGTGAAATAATTACCCCACAGTTCCAAACTGTAAAAATATAAGTACCTTCATGTGACTATTATCGCCACTTTACTATTCTCCTGGTTTTCATAGGCAGAAAGTTACTTTAGTGTATCAGGCATTTTTACATTTTTACAGTGAAAGGCTAAAACTTGAGGTGTTATCATGAATGTATATATTCCTTTGAAATGTCTTACACAGCCTGGTAAATGAAATTAATGGGTAAAATCAAAACTGTGGTTTTCTAACATAATCCCCACACATATTTATTAAACTGAGTTGTTTCCCAAAGGTTCTCCTAGACAAAGTCACATATTATTATTATTATAGTTCTTGTTGTTACTCACTTTGTTCCTATTTCTGTGTACCTGGACAAAGGTTTAGTGTTCCCTAGGAGACACAAATCTGCGCAGTAGGATGCAAATAACCATCACCATTTACAACCTGAAGTTGACTCTATACAAATTAATTGATCATTCTTGATCAATGCCCGATAGATCCAAATCACCAAAAGAAAGACTGAATGCATGCAGAAAACTACCTACATAATTTGCCCTTACGAAGACCTCCCTAGATCAGATCAGATACCCAGTGATGGAGAAAAACTTGCACTTTTCTAGTCCTAACATCCTTTTCACAGACAACTTACCTCTTCAGAACTCTCAGTCTGGTAGGTCCAACCAGAATTTTGCTCACTGAGAAGAAATGCCTACTACTCATTTTTAATTCATTATCCTATATTTCAGCGATGAGCTTTTAGACTGCTTCACTGTAGCTAGATTGCTTCTTTTTCTTTCTGATATCTCGCTTTCCTAGCTATTCACCCACTGCCAGTTTCATTTCGTTATAATGACATAGGTGAGCTGTTTTCATCTACAGTGTTCTTGAGAACATTAGTTTGCAAAAGGCTCCTTGCAAGACAGAATTTTACAGACAAAAAAGAAGTCAGAAGCACTTACAGGAAGAGGAGATTACACTCGATGTCTTCATCTTGACACTTAAATGGAGTGTGACTTTCTTAAAATATTAGTAGAACATGGGTCGTCAAGAAAATAGTAAAATATTTTTGTTCTATTAACACAAAAAGATGTGTAGATGCATAAAGGAAGATTCAAAACCAGAAATGACAGGGTGGGTTAGGAAAAAAAAATCTAGTAAGGCAGTAATACTATCATGGAGAAAACAGTACTGTACTTTGTAACAGATGAAAGCTTCTGTCTATTGTATGAAAGAGATAAAATAGAACGGCAGTAAGTACTGCATAATCCGAACTCATTGTTCAAGCCATACACTGCTCATTCTCTGGCAGCAGTCCAAGGACAGGCATCAGTGGTATGTGTGTAAAGGCTTCTTTCATAAATATTTAAAAAATACTATACTGAGTCAGTGCAGTAAATAATACGATTTATTAAAATGAATCGAATATGTGAATTAAGGTCACTTGCTAGCGCAAAGAATAGAGGCATCAATCTAATCCTGCTTAACCCCGGGATCAGCAGACTCAGTTTTTTCCCACTCAAAGAAACATTAACTGAAATATGTAAAGAGAAAACATTTCAAGCCTGTGACCCTCTCATGTACTTCTTTTGGTTCAATAATAGTTTACAGGGGCAACTAAGAAACACAAAAAATTCCTTCCCCAAGTAAGCAGATCTGCATTTGATCCTAATCTGTTTTTGTCCCTTCATGTTTAGGGAATATTGAAAACTCCTATTTCTCTGTGACACATGAAACTCTTATCAGATATGTAACTAAATAAAACATAATGTATTGTTTTGTCTATTACATCTATTACAGGTAGAGTTATAATGTCCTTATTTTCAGGGAAACTGTGGAATTTCTTTAGCATTGGCCGGTATCTCAGTGCAAAAGTAGAGAGAATGTAAGAAAGAATAAAAACAAAAGTAAATATTTTATTTGATTCACATGAATTTTCTTCTGTGCCTAACTTCACAGACTGCAAATGAAAATGTTGCATGCTGAGACTATTCAAATGTTCCACAGCAAGATGAACAGAGGGTCTTCAGAGGCAAAGAATTTTACCAGTTTACTATTATTTGAGAAAAAATCAGAATTTTCAAAGTGATTCTGCTGGAATGATATCAACTCTCCTTAAATTTAATTATTGCAGATGTCATTTACCGTCTTTGCTAACATCCCTGCCTCCCAAACCTATCCTACAAGCTAGTTACTCCCTCCTGGAAACAAAAAATATACATCCTCTAAGGTTTGTGTATCATTATCCCCAGTACTAAATGTCAGTTGCTATTTTTGGTTTTATGAACAATGCTCCTACAGATAAATGTGCCCCTTACCACAGTTCCTTAATTTAACTACTGATGATGAAATGTCTTCGATAGAATTAACCCTTCTATTGCTGTATTAATTATAGGAAGTAAGGAAAAAACCCCACAGTTGTTCTCATCGCTATAATCAGCAGAATATACTAGGAAAAGAAGAGGAATGCATTTCATCAGTAACAGGATAGTGTATCTATGAATAGACCTCTAGCAGATACTCCACATTCACCTGTTTTTTTCCGTCTCCTTCAGGATGATTCCTGTATCAAGCTCATAACAACTTGTAAGTCTACTTACTAATGTGGTTTTTTTCAAAAATGACTGGTTCTAAAATGTCAAGTGATGAAAAATCCACTGTGCTCCTTAGCATAATGTTCCAATGGTTAATTACATTCATCGTTAAAATAGTTTCCCTTATTTCTGTTCTGAATATGTCTACCTTCAGCTTTGAGCTATAGCATCTCATTATACTTTTGCCTGCTAGATCAAAGAGGTCTCTTCCCTCAGAAATCTTTTTGTGTTAAGACTGATCATCCATAATTCTATAAGTTGAATTTTGATAGTATTGAAGTTGATTTGATGTTTTCATAACCTTTCTGACTCTTACACTAAATGAGTACAGGAACATGAAGTTGAAATGCCTGATGTATTTCATATTGGTTTATTATAGTCTTTGCACCTGTTTGACAATCTGAATGATTACTGAAAGTTTGGGGGTTTGTAAGTATCCTTCTCAGAATAGTTGTTTTTCTAGAATGTTTTCTCAAAACTGTAAGACTCTTGAGACTTTATTTTTACTGCCATAGCCAATGATCTAGTCACGGGATAATGTTTAAACCCATCCTTTTCCTGCCTGAAGTGCTATTACATTCTGAGAAAGTGATGCACTTCAGAGAAAAAAAAAAAAATCTATCCATGAGACTTGGTATGTAACAGGATATGAAAAAGATTTTAAAGTCAAATCACATTATGAAATTTAGCTAGTCAGTATAATTTTAAGAAACTGCTTTAAAGCAACCTCACACTGACCCACTTTTCTGTTGTCATTTCTTCAATAAAAATTGATAACACCTTCTTGTCCTTGCAGAATTACTGTATTGACAGAGGAAATTTAACTCCATGCATGATTAATGACCAAGGTAGCGCTCTATCAAACATGCAACATGAACTGGGAAATTTGATGCATCTGACAGCCCAAGAATGATTATTCTTTGGAGGAATGGAAAGCAGACTGTGACAAAATTACAGTTGCCGATGTACCCTGCTGCATCAATAAAATCGCACACCACAACAAATGAGACTCTTGACCTCATCACTTACAGTGAAGCAGATCATTTGTATAAACAAGTTATTTAGGCACTTAGACAGTTTTCTTTAATGTACTTTGTGGTTGATTAATAAGGCCTCCCTTCATCTCTTGCACAACACATTTTAGAGAGTGTTTGAGAAGGAAGAGAAACTGGAAATTCCAATTCTGTACAGATCTTTTATTCTAAATTGGGCAAATGGCATCTTTGCTAAGGCTTCTCATCAAGAAATTGTCATGCATGACTATGTCTGTAGGTACCGCATATAAACATAGAAATAGCCCAGAAATGCCAAGTCTATTTTCATGGCAGACCTTTTGTATGTGTTATTGTGAGAGTTGTGCTAATTTTTAAACCAACACAGGTGATATTTCCTCTCCTAACTACAGATATCTGTTCTCCTAGCAGACTATTAAATAGCTTTCATCATACTTCAGGTAAATTTTCACTTTTCTGCATTTCATTTTGGAATTTGAAAACAGAGCGGTTTCTGTTACAGCCAGAGAGCTTTTCTAGAATGTTCTGCTGTGTATATTCATTGGAAGATGAGGATTTGCCATAAAGATAATGTTTTATTAAAGCACTGATTTAAACTAATGTTTTCCAAACTAGCAAGTTTTCTGTGCCCATCTGTTTAAACTTCTAAGGAATGAATTTTCATAGTCTTCATGTATCTCCTACAGAATTTTCAAAGGTCATTCCAGGTATCCCAGTATTTCAAGCTGTCATCTGTTTCTGAACTATAATGCAGGGAAATGATTCAAATGCAGGGTTGTCCAATTGGTTATTTCCGTTATGCAGGGAAAGACTCTAACTCAATAGGACTCTATATAAGCTAGTTAGAGAGTTTCCATGCATCAGGCAGCCTTCGTGTGTTTCTTTTCCTGAAAATAATAAAACATTGAATTCATTTTACTTTTCAAAAGCAATTTTTAGTTTTTGTTTTTTTAGGGTTTTTTACAAATTCTGAGTCTACGTTTCAATTTAGAACAAACCTATTTAAACAATTTCTGATTTTGTCTAAAGAAAGAAATACAGCCTTAATGAGGTAAATAAGACTCTTTTTTCACTTTACAATCTTTATATCTGTCCTTTTCTCTAGTCTTAGATTTCAGAAAATCTGGTTAATTCTCTTGCTTTTGTCTTTCTTGTTGTTTCTTGGCACCATTTGAAGTCAAAAGAGGACACTGCTAAACAAAACAATGTGATCTGTGCTTAAATTTCAATTCCATATAGAGAGAGACAGATCTTAACATCTGTCAGGAATATCTGTTCTTGTCCATTAAATAAAAAAACTAAAATCAGGTAATTTACCTAGACAATCCAAGGCATGCTGGGAGGTTCTTTAGATCCACATCTCTTAACAAAGCTGTGGAAACAAGTAGACTGTATTCTGCAGTCATGTATTAGGTATTATTTTACATATTTTCTTAGGTTATACTTATTGTCATATTTTGCTTATTTTTTTGTGCATTAGCAATCATATTAAAGCAAGAATGAAACATTTTGCATGTTTGGCTTTTTCACAATTCTTGGATCACGCGTGAAGAAATACTGATCTGCAACTTAAGCTACTTCATCTCATCTGGACTTTCATATTCTCCTCCAATATTTCACCTCTCCTTCCTCAAACCACAGAATGTCTTATATATCCCCCAGCAAAAATTCTTACTCCACTCCCCCGCTGTGTAATTTTCAAGGAAACACCTTCTCACTCAATAGAAGCCTTACGATTAAACAATGAACCAAATTAACTGGAATTTGCTCAGTGCTTCACAGCAACACAGGAGGAGAAAAAAAAAGATGCTACTCTTGGTTGAAGGAAGAAAAATGACTTCTGGGAAAGGCTGTCCATTTAGTGGTCCACTTCTCTCCATTAAAGTCTTTCCATATTTCCCCACTGGGACAAAGAAAAGCTCTCTCTTGTCCTAAGAGCACAAGATGTCTTTCATCTACAGCTAATGGGCTCACAAGGATCTTATTAATTATGGTAGTTGGTAGGGCTGTGGAAATTGAGAGTATCACCTTTTGCAACCCATTTGCTCCTTCTCTAGAGGCCAGAAAAACAGGGGAAGAGAAACTAAGCAGTGTTGAGCTGCTCAACGTTGCACTGACTTTTTGTTGTCTTTGCTGCAATCCATCCTCCTACCCTAGGAAGAGGCAAATGAGTGACTGATGTATGCCTAGCATTGAGCTGGACTGACGTGCTTCTATCTTCCTGCTCCTAGCTTTTTTCTGTGTAACTGTTTACATAACCTATGCCTGATACTGGACTAAACAGTGTTGACCCTTAGTGTTCTGCGTAACTATGCAGGTCTGTATTAAACTGAGAATTATGTGTTGATCTTCACATCATCACAAATGTCTTTTATCAAGCAGTACCATGATCTCTTTCACATAGCTCTTTCTCGTTTCTGATAGTCACATTTCCTCATTGTGTTGCACCTAAATAATGACAGAATCTAAATATTATGATTGCCATTTTTATGATAGAATCAGAATCATAGAATGGTTTGAGTTAAAAGGGATCTTAAAGATCACCTAGTTCCAAACCCCCTGCCATGGGCAAGGACACCTTCCACTAGACCAGGGTGCTCAGAGCTCCATCCAACCTGGCCTTGAACACTTCCAGGGAGGGCACAGACACAGCTTCTCAGGGAAACCTGTTCCGGGGCCTCACAACCCTCATACTGAAGAATATCTTTGTTCTATCTAATCTAAATCTACCCTCTTTCATTTTAAAGCCATCACCCCTTGTCCTGTCACTCCATGTCCTTGTCAAAAGTCCCCCCTCAGCTTTCCTGTAGGCCCCCTTCAGGTACTGGAAATCTGCTAGGTCTGCCCAGAGCCTTTTCTTCTGCAGGAAGAACAACCCCGACTTTCTCAGCCTTTCCTCACAGGAGATTCATTAGCACAGTCACTATTCATTGGAGTCATGTGTCAGTACTGTGATTCCTGCCTTATGCAGCTTTCAGCACAGGAGGGGCATTGCTTTCCTGGAATTGTCATTATTCTTTGTAATATTCTTCTCATCAAGAAACTGCTGTATTTCATATGTTTCTAGTAACATAGGCAGAGATGAGCTCAGACCAATACCTAGATTAAAACACAGCTTTATTTTGCAGTAAACACTATGACTGCAACTGAAACCAGCAGCTTGTACTCTTTAAACCCCAATCCTAGCTCATTCTTTAGGCAGATCTTCCTATTACGGTACTAGTTAATCTGTTAATTCAGTTGCTCTAGACAGCATGAGATGTCTCTCAGCACAGATGAGTTATTGCAGTACCCACCCATTTTAACTAAGAACATATAAATGAATATTTCTGATTCAGTTATGCAATCTTTGTTGGAAAGTGCTGTCTCCTTTGTGATGAGTATTATAACACCTGCCTTGATAAAGGAGTACCCGTCTAACCAGGGATGCAGTAAACAATCTTGCTATCCGGATATAGCTTAACAAGATATGACTGTTTCACTGTGAATACAGGCAAATGGGAGCGAGCTACCCACACTACACTAAAAGTATTTGCATCTAAAGTATAGTCTTCTCATTCTTCTCAAAGCCACAGGGAGCAATTGGTTCAGAATACCGTCTAAAGATTTGTTGGCAGTATTGTGTGCTTTGGTACAGGAAAAATTTCAGCTGTACTGGGACTACTTGCACAGTCAAAAATGTACTGTTTATCCTTTTGGAAAAGGAAGGGGAAAAAAACATCTATCAGTGTTTCAAAATCTTGCAGTGGAATTTCAGTGCGTGTTGTGCTGCCAAGCATCTTAGTGGCTTGCTGTTAAATTGATATTGTGCTGTTTAGGGAAGCTTCTTGGTGAAATCATTCCTAAAGAATGCATGAAATGTCATTTCTATCCAGTGATACATGGCTGTATGTCTCTTGCTCTGTGGAACTTGCAGCTTCTTCTGTGCTGTAGAATGATTGATACATGTACCAGTGTGAGATGTCATGACCATGTCGTCCAACTGTCAAGTGATAAAACTTGTTTCTCCACCATGACTCTGCATTTGTGACAATTTCCTCTTGCTGAACCTTCATTTTTTCCCAGAGACAAGGGCATGTATTTTTTTTGCGAGGTCATGACCATCAGGCTCAAAAATTGTTTTTTCTCTCGGGCCTAGTTCTGCAGTTTTCTTATTTGATTACATTAACCTGCTAATGAGGGGAAGAAGTAAGACAGCTTTTAGTGTGTACCAGTGAGTTTCAGGGTAAGGCAAGTATTTAAATTTCTAACTCAACCTCACATGTAACATCTTGCATTACAGAGCTCATGTGATTTCAGGTATATGGAGGAATTTGTTGTGGCATAACAAATTCTGTGCAGCGCTATGGATGAGGAGCTAGAAAGGTAAATAAACCAAAAAAACACCAACCCTTAAATAGAAGAATTGGAACAAAAGTGGAAAATACATTCTGTGAAACTTTTCAACTCTACTTGCTTTTACAGGGACTGTGAACAAATAAGCCTTTATGTGAAGATAATTTGGAAAAACTCAGCATTAGGATTGTATGCACAAACTGGCATTTTATCCTGTGTTCACACAGAAAGTGTTGCAGACACTCTGAGATCTCACAGCACTCTGGGAACCAGCAGCAGCAGGGAAGAAGAGATTTGGCATACGATGAAGAATAAAAAAAATTAAAGTCACATGGAGAAATAAATTGAGGATTGTAGTAATGTCATAAAAACCAAGAGAACAAACAGATGAGAATCACACATGATGTTTTTTCATGTTGACTAAGAGGTACATCTTATGGTGGTAATTTTGACATCTACATGCCAAAGACATCAATAAGATTACTCCTCAAAGATACAGAAGAAAAGAAAATTACCCTGGGTTCTGGTCTGTCTGAAGCTACATTTTAGACATTTACAATGCTTATTCATAGCCCAGTGTTGCTTATAGACCACAGCCATCATAGAATCACCCCGATAGGCTAATTCAGCAAAGAGAAAAGAAATTGTCTCTATTCTGTTTGCTTGAAAGGTAGGACTAGAGTAGTGTGCTTAATTTATAGCAAGGAAAATACAGGTTAAATATTAGAAGCAAAAAGACTGTCAGGGCTGTAATACACAGACATATATTGACTAGGCAAGCCATGGAGTTGCCAACACAGGAAATCATTATGAAAAGGTTACACAAACATCTCTTAGGAATGACAGGAACAACTGAACCTACTTTAAAACAGGCAGAAAAACCGTATGATTTTGGTGCTTCAAGCCATATAATTCTATTATTTCTGAGCGATCTGAGATAAAATAGGAAACCATCTGAGAACTAAAAAATAAAAAAGCCAGCAAGAGCAACGTAATTTATTCTCAAGTACTTTCCTTCCCCATGTCTTGTATTTATCCTCCGCTGCCAGGAAAAATCCCTTACAGCTCAGGACCATCTCTTTTAGCAGTCCATCTCCATGAAGAGCCTCTCTGTCTCATTTCCTGCTGAGGAGGAAAACATTAAAAGAGAATATCCCTTCTCCAGTGTTCCTACAAAAGTTACAAACAATCCATTCAACTATGAGGCTCCTGGCATCTTCCTACCGTCTTGGTCTTTTGCTAATTCTCCTTTACTTAATGTAAAAGTATGTCATTATTTTTGGGAGGGTTCTTGTTTAAAGTTTGAAAGATATAGCCCCTGTATCATGAGTTCATTTACTAACCATTTTTCTTTACTGTTATATCTTCTTCGTGTGAGTGCAGATTCTTCTTTGCAAGGTAGTTTTTGTGTCTTGGTCACTCCACTCATCCACTTTAGCAAATCTTATGTGCTCCACATTGCTGTATTCCCCTCCTAGCCTCTCTCTCTTGATTAAGGGAATGTAGGATCTAAACTTTTGTACTTTGTAATATGTTTAAATTAGTGATCTATAGTATACGGTGTGATCACTCATCTGGGTAAGTTTATATTAGAGAATTAGCACCTGATATAGTTTTGGTGGGATTTTAAGGGTTTTAGCTTTTGATTTAAGCCACCACCGTGAACAGAAGTTTCTTAAAACAGCTATTGGACATGCAGTTCTATATTTGCCAGCTCAATAGCCTTATGCTCCCCCAAACATTCCTCATTTAATGCTCATGGGACTACCTGAATGAGTAAAAATTTCTTTCATGGGCAAGTTCTGTGTCCCACATGGTATTTAGCCATACCTGCAGCCTTCACAGCTTTCAAGTTATTCCCTTGGCAGCATTGCTGGATGTCACTATCTGCATTGCCTGTTTTCAAAGGGAAAAATAGTGGGGCTGTGATTCGGCAGTTCTGGATTGTCTAACCTTCTCTGCTCCAGTCTTCTATGGCTTCAGGAATGATTTGCTTCTCAGTTTCTGCTTTTATACAACAGTGACACTGGTATTGATGTAGAACAGTTCTATGGTAAAACTACACCTATAAAATATTTCCCAGTCTTAGGGTGGCAGAGACTAAGTCAAGTCTAAGTCTCTAATTAGAGATAAGCTAGAATGCAAAGATAAATTTCATGTAAGTTTTTTATTGAAATTCACTATATAAGGTATATAAGGGGAGAAGGAAGCAAGAGATTTGCCATCCAGAGATGTGTAAAAAAAACCCAGGGTTTTTTTGCCCCCAAAACATTGAAGGCTTCTACCTTTACTGATCCAGATTTACTACAATGGTTAGAAGTAGTGCACAAACTTTAAGACACACTTAGTGTTCACAGATTGGCTGAGTGTATGGTATATCATGCCAACACTTGCACTCTTTTACTGCAGCACTTTAAGGCCAGGACCTAGCCGTATTTCAAAGGAGTAAAAAAAAAAAGGCTCGTAATTTCATCACTTTCCAAGTAATAGGGTAGTACTGCAATACTCATAAGGGGGATATTGACTCAGTACTTACTGGTATTCAGCCCTAAATCATTACCCATATGACTGATAGGGGAACAATACGTGTGGGATGTATTGCAAAGGAATGGCATGATTGACTGCACATCACTGAATGTATGCGTTCAGTGCATGGAGTCTGGAAATTTTACTACTAATTCAGAAAGACAACAATCTACAGAAGGAGTTCAGGCATGAAGGTGAGCATTTGCCTAATCAATCTGTAAAATAACACTTAGGTGAAGAGAATACTACTTTTGTTTTCAGGGTTTTTTCGGGGGTTTTGTTTGTTTGTTTTTATTTTACCTTCTTTATATATCAGCAAATTTGTTCTGATCACATTCTTTCTATGAAGCCATTCTTCCCTGCAAACACTCTCTGTATGATTACTTGCATATTTTTGTGAACAATTCATCAAGGAAAAAATGTCAAATGAATGTGACTTTGCAGCTTAAAGCTGTGTGAAAGTCAGCAGGTTTTGTTCAATGGGATCTGTGCATGCACTGTGTTTTGGCTTGCATGACTTCATGCCTTCTGAGCTACAGGTTCAGACAAGTCAAAACCCACTCCAAATATCCCCATTTATTCTGACTGCATGCTGAAACCACAGTAAACACTCAGCTCATATTTGAAAATAAAAAGGCTTGACTCACCCCTACTTTCTTCCAGCTTTGTGCCATTTCTAACTCCACTGATTTCGGAGAAGTTAAACTGACATAAAATTATACAACATTGAACCAGATCCCTCAGGCTTAAAGGATGTATTGCAATGATATCTGTTCACTGACCTTTGTGAAATGAATATGGAGATTTCAGTTCCCGTTCGCAGCACATAGTCAGCACTGAATCTGCCGTCATTAATACACCTCCTCTCTGCAGTGCAAGAGCTCTGCAGAAATATAGTCGTCTACTCCATTAGGACAAGTGTAAGAGACAGTGTCATAGATCTTAAGAGGAGAGAGCATCTCTGGGGTCATCAAACATTGCATTCTGCTTCCATAGCACACACACAAAAAAAATCTTTTATACATTGAAAAATGTTTCTCTTGAAGAGGTGGTTTTTTTGTTCCTTCTCCCTTGCTTGACAATAATCCTCTTCAGCAACCAGACTAGTCAGTGAAAAAGCTTCTGCCAGGACCTTAGTGAATGGCTTTAGTGAGGTCTTTTCACCTTTCAGCTCCCTGACATGAAATCATAAAATATTCAGACATTAAATAAAGAAACAACATTGCACAAAACATAGGACATCCCTGCCACTAGAACTGTCTATGCATTGGGAGATACACGAGTATCTAAGGACTGAGGTGATTCTGCCTTTTCAATAGCTTTTAAAAATTTTGTTCCCCTCTTACCCATGAGCCTGATCATGACCTTTCCTATTGCTCTCTGAGCAGTTTTGTGACCTGGGCACTTCCCCCTTATCTTTCCCTACATCAGTCACTGTGATCTGCAGAATACTGACACACGTAAAGCCCCTAATTACAACCATATATTGATTACTTCAAAACCAAGTTATTTTCACATAATCTTGTTGGATGAATAACAATTTTAAAGAAGCAGTAGCCAAAGTGCAAATTCGTTCTCAATGTTTCAGGCAACTGCCATATCTGTGCCAACACAAAGCATTGCAATGACAAAACTGAGATGTAGTTTGTACTTTCTGTGAAAAACCTACCCGCTGTCCGGGAAAATTGCTGGAAGTCAAATTATTTCATTTTCCCTTCTTATGCAAAGCCTGATAAAAATACATTTTAGCTGGAATTTTTCCAAACCTTTCGAAAGATTACCTATTTTGAAAAATACTTTGAAGTTTACTGATGACAAGCATACTAGGTAGTAGCTGAATATTATTATAAACACATCAGACAGAAGATCTGAAAAACTTTTATTATTATTTGCTGGGTTACTCTTATGGTGAAGAACACCGCAGATTTCTGTTTTCATTTATTCTCTATTACTTGAAAATGTCAGATACTGTTAATAGTGAAAATGTGCAGTTTAATGTTTTTCTTACCTATATATTTATCTTGGCAGACCACAGAGACGTTGATTATATTCACTGTCTCTAGCCCATGAAAACTGTCACCTTTTTTCCTTGATTTACACACGGGGCTCTAATCACAAACCATCTTAAAAAGAAAATGTGTGAGGCTGTCTGCCAGAGCTTTCAGAAAAAGCTTGTCATAACTCAACAGCCATTCCAAAAGTAATTTCCAAAAACTTCATTTTGTTGGCCTTAAAGATATTTTAAAACATAACTGTTAGCTCCACATCTATGTTCTTGAGGGGGGAGAAATAACACGTAGTAAACACTTTCTGTAATAAACTTAGTTCTTTTTCAGGGAAAAAAAGAAACTTCTAATATGGCTTTCATACACAAATTCTAATGAAAAAGTACCTAACTGCGATTTATTTGGGCGGTAAACTACGGGATGTTATGGCTGAAATTCTATGCTATAAGGAGAATAAGTGTGAATGGGATTATCTACCGCAGATAAGATTAGGGACATATTTAGAGTTGTATCTATAAAATTAATATCTAACTTCAAAGCTATGAAACAGATTTATTCTTTCATGGCTGTTCTGAGGAATCCATGATATGCCATCATATTGCATGTAAAGCACATTTCAGCTTCGCAAGTTTATTACATAATAATTTGGTGTCTCTAGAACAGATTCATCGGGCAAGGAGTTTTCAGAAAACTTTTGGTTGAGAAACCATCTCCCCAGTGTTCCAAATTTTATTCACAAGTATGTTGTCCCTTATACTTCCTTTATTTTCTGACCTTTCCCTGACTGATTTTTGGTCCAAAATAGCTGCAGACATACCCAGGACTCAGTCTGATCTGAGCTCTCTTTGAAATGAATTCAAGAGGTATCAGACTATCAGTGAAGAAACTTTCCCTGTATTCTTAGTTTTGTCATTAAGTCCTCAAAGCTATTTTTTGCAAAAGGAGGATTTTTGTGCTTATACATCTTACAGGAGTTCTACCGACAGAGTTTCAATGATATCACAAAAAAAATAGTGTGTAAGATACATCTTAGTGCCTGTGTAGCAGCTAATGAGTTTTTAGAACAATGAGCTGACAGAATAATCTCTTTTAATGCTGTAAAATACTGAGATGAAATAAGCCAGTGTTTTAGGAACTTTTTGCTAGAATGATGCCACCTGGAAGTTCAAAAGCAATTGAAATCTTCTCTTCATTTGCATAGAAAGCAGTAAGAGTAATTAAATATTGAGCAAGTATAAGATGGAAAGGAGTGTATGCAGTTTCAAAACTTGAATTTCCTGAAGTAAATTCTTTGTTCATAACTTGCATTAAGAGAATGAGACAACACAGACAATTGAGATAGGACCAATTCAAATTCCAACAATGAACCAGATGTCTTAGAGCTGGACACTTTCTTGTGTAAATTTAATTTAAGGCCTGGACAGTAAAACATGAGACTTAACTCAGACTCACAGAATAATTTATGTTGGAAAGGATTCTTCATCTGCTTACCTAGACATGGCTTCCAGGAGTTTTTATTAAAAAAAATTTCTCTTTTAGATCCCTAGATTTCTTGGCTAACAGACAGTGAATCACCAAATATCTTGCAGAATTTAAAAATTAAATTTATAGAGACTGAGCTTTGTAACTGCAAGCTTCTGCAAACTTTCTCCACTGGATGGGAGAGTCTGAGAGAATATAATTAATCCTGACTAGTGGATTATGCAAAGCTCTTTGAAGTCAATGGAACTTCCATCCTTTTACACCACCACACAAATTAATACTGTTCAATCATGGTGTTAGCATGCATACAAGTATATATAAAGAGCATTACCTTGCCCTGGCTAAATGGCATAATTTCAGTGTGGGTGATTCAGTTTTAGTGTTCAAGTTCAGTTTCAGATATTAAATAAGATATAAAAATATCTGGAAGTTTCACAGTTCTATTGTACATTTTTCACACACATCTGCTGATCTATCATACACACAGTGGGTGCATGCCCTTGAATCACCTGTCTCCAGTGATTTTCTACAGTGAACTCTCAGTATTACCTTAGACTAAACTCTTGACAGTTGGGCAAAATGAAGCTAAGTGTCAGTGTCCTCAGTTTTACTGAAAATGCCAGTAATTTCATCTTTTTGAACAGTGTTTTAATATAATCTCATTTGGAAATCCCAAAGGACATTAGTCATTCAGGATTTTATGGATGGGCTGTTAACTGAGCTTCGGAAAGCCAAAACTCTTGTTCTGCCACAGATTTGAATGACACTAGAAAATGGAATTCATTTCTGGTATCAACAGCAATAAAGCCCCTGCATCGCTCTTGGCTGTGCTATATCTTTTTAGGATATATGAACAGAATTGTATTTGTTCAAAGTTTAACACTGGGAATTTTGACAGTCATCACAGCCTTAAAGCATTACTGTGGTGTTTACAGGTAACTGCGCATTCCAGCTCACTCTTCAGGGTTGTGTCACAAGCTGTTTCAGCTGTATCTGTTCTTTGCCACTGACCTCATTTGAGACTTTCTTAGAATCAGAACTGTTTGTGTTGGAAGAGACTTTTAAAGGTCGCCAATCCACTCCCATGGAATGTGCTGGGACATCTTCAACTAGACCAGGTTGCACAGAGCCCCATCCAACCTAACCTTGAATGTTTCCAGCGATGGGGCATCAACCACCTCTCTGGGCAACCTAGTCCAGTGTTTCACCACTCTCATCGTAAAACATTTCTTCCTTATTTCCAGTCTAAATCAACGCTCTTTTAGTTTAAAACCATTACCCCTTGTCCTGTCACAACAGGCCTTACTAAAAAGTCTGTCCCCACCTTTCTTATAAGCCCCCTTTAAGTACTGAAAGGCTGCAGTAAGGTCTCCCCAGAGCCTTCTCTTCTCCAGGCTGAACAACCCCAGCTCTCTCAGCCTTTCTTCGTAGGAAAGGTATTCCAGCCCTCTGATCTTTTTTGTGGCCGGTATCTGGAGAAATACTTCTCCAAATTGAAGTTTTACTTTGTCATTTTTCTTGGAGTAAAATCCTACATCCCGCCCCTCCAAACCAAGGCTGTTAAACTGCAGACTTCTCCAAATTACAATACATTATCCTGTTTTGATCTGCTAGTTTTATATTAGGGGGAACCTAGCAGAATATTCTGCTATCTAGGGAACAATCAGCTCTGACAAGAGACTTGTGTAATGACATACTCAAGACAAAAATTTCAGAGAGGATATATCAGAAGGAAACATACGTAGAATGAACACATCTGACTGCTAGCAACATGAAACTTGTGGCACCCATTCTGTGCACTGAAATGTGAAGTTGTCACAATGCTTGTCCTATCTTGGATTAAGGTTTCACTCAGCTTCAGGTCAGGACCAACATTTGAAATAGTTTCCAAACCTTTGTCTTTGTAGTCCTTTTGAAGCAGGACAGATCATTTTGTTTTCTCCTCAGTGCTTTTAGATACCACTTTTCTCTCATCAGATGAGCCACAAGTACAGTCACTAACCAGATCACAGAAACACATACCCCGTTTCAAATATTGATAATCTATGAAGACAGCAGTATTTCATAGCCTTTGTCACATGAATCCTATGTCTTTGACAATTTCTTACACTTCCAGTTACTGCTGTTCTAATTAATAATCCTTCCTTTAAAACAAAAAATCCATTCAGTGTAAGTGGGCTAAGTGCTATTTATCTAAAAAGCCTCTGGCAGCTGAAGTCTGGATTAATCTTCTAGCCAAAATCAAATCCTGTTAACTCAGATCAGCTTCATGTATAATCTGATTTTTGCGGGAAAGTCAGCTTCTCTCTCTTCTGTGACCTACGACAGCAATATGAAGAAGGAAACTTGGCATCTCTGTGAGGCAGATCCTCAGTGGAAATCAGCACAGATTTCTTCCTTTTTCTAGAACTTTATCAAATTAATTCACCTGAAGATATGGCTTGAACTCTTTAATACATTTCACAGATCATAAATTTGGAAAGTAGGAAGTCCAAAAACTTATCTTCCTATTTTATTGTTTTCTCTTGTGGTAAAGTTTGTGTCTATTTGAAAATCTTAGCTATCCTGCATAATTTTAGGCATGGCAGCATAAATTCTCATAGTTGTTCTCCATATGTGTATTATTATATTTAGCTATCCTGTTAGCTTCTCTGCTGCTTTAAAACATTTCGCATACTTTATGTATAAGAAAACCTATGCAAATCTCCATTTAAAAATGAAAAGTCAGTAAGAGCCATGTAGAAATTACAATAAATAGCAGATGTTCCTGCAGATAGATACTGACTTTACAGTGTGATTAAATTACATCCGTCTCCTCTCTCTTTCCGTCATGCTTTTAAACTAAACTTTCAGTCACTTTGGTTTAAATTCCCATTTCCTGTGTAATGCTTTTTAGCAGTGACAATTGCTGATGATATTTTTAACTAAGCAGGTTAATGTATTAATTTTTTTCTTAAGCAAGTATGGTACATTCCATGGCAGTTTACGTTCTGATTCTAGTTTAGCTTCTGTGGCACAAATGTCTGCTCTTCAGCTTAATAATTTTGTTATTCTGTACAGAGAGTTGCTGATCTGATCTACATTCTGGCCTACAAACTCAAGGTCAATGATACTGGAACATCACTAGAGTAAAATGCAGCTGCAAGAAAAAGAGTGCATGGCACAACACGGGTCTCAAAAGTATTCAAGTCTCTCCAAAAATCTGAAATGTAGGATTGGAGGGTGGGAGAAGCACAGATGGGTACAATTTTGGCTCAGGCATCTATTTATGTACTGGGGTTTTTATTTTTGTCTTTTTTTATGTTTTGCTTTTTTTTATAATTCTGAATGACATTGTTAATTCTAAACCAGTAATAAACTAGCCAGAAGTTGCTTCACTGCCGGTATTAATTTCATGTCATATGTTATGGCCTTTCTGGCAGGAAGCTAAATTGGCTTTTTTCATTATAAGTGACCATTATTTCGCTCTTTTCTTTAATATATTCAGCATCTTTGACAAGGAGAGATAGTCCCATCAGTAGATTACTACCTCCAAGTTATGTCAAATTCACTGTTTGCAAAGATTCCTGTGAGCAGAACAGCTTAATTATAAAAGGGAGTTATTTAGGGTTGAATCCATAAAGGAAATTAAAGTGTCAAGTCAGACTCTTGCATTCAAGACAAACCCCAAACTGAGCTATCCACACCTCCCTATGACGTTCCTCTCCAGTGTTTCCTAAACTGAAGATCTGCAGGCAGTTTGACTCATGACACAGAGGTTCCCCAGGAGTAGAAGATTTCCTCTGGACTATTTCCAGAACCACCTTATTCTTGATAAAACTGATCTTTTGCATCTGTCAGATGCCTAATCGCTCTCAGAATCACAAACTGAGATTTGTTATGCCTGTCATTAGTGCCAGGAATGAGATGTCATGCAGGATGTAGATTTATTGATTTTTGACTGCCCAAGGATTTCGATACCATAACTCCTACCACCATCAGGTTTCTTCTAATCATCAGTAAATGAGTTATTCCCTTGTGTCAGGAGGTAAATATCTTTGAATTTCATTTAATGAAGTACTTTGATTTTGTGCAGAATGGTTGAAATTTCTTAAAGTTATCAAGCAAACAGTATTAGCACGACAGTGTAGCCTAATGGTTGAGATATCTAGCTTGGAAAGGAAGATGAAGGCAGGCACTGTATTCCAATGGCCTCTAAATTATTTTATCTAATATATATTGGAAGAATTGTTGTAAAATAGACTTCTCAAATCTTTGGTATGATTCAGACGACACTTTAGGACTAACATTCTTACTGGAGAGAATCTATTGACTGAGATTATCTATATATTCTTGAACACCAATGAATGATCCTGAACAAGATCTCCATGACCTCTTTGAAGTATCAGTTATGAAAATAAGACTTAATTTCAAGAAGAACAGAGTAATGCTTGTTCATTTTTGCATAGATATGGGCCTTAGGAGTTTATGTTACTTGACATCAAAATTGAAGACTAGGTGGCAGTAACGCTATCTTTCAACACTTTCCCCCGTCCTCTACAATGCTAAAGTCCCTTTTAAACACACGCATAACTTTTGTCCTTTTTTTTAATGTATTTTAAGATCTCTCATATTAGACACCCCAGATAATAGAGCATAGCATCAAATTCTTTAGATTATTCTACTGTGAGACAGGTGAGCTGGATAAGCTGGAAATTACACTAACATGGGCCACTGAAAACCCAGTGTAAGCATCTAAGTACTTTGTTCTGGCTCGCTTGTCCTCTGGGAAATTTTAGCTGGAGCTGTGCATCTATGAAAATTTCTCCACCTCAGAGAACAGTCTGTACACACTCAGCTTAGCCATTAGTTTCCCTGGAAACTTAGCGGAGACACCAGAGCAAAGTGCTTTCTCAGGGAAGTACTGCTCAGGAGCTGAAATCCTGCTGTCTGCACAGTGCTTACCATCTGTAGGTTAGTACTAGTTTTCCTTTGGAAGCTCCATCTGCTTTTACTGCTTTCAGTGACTCATAACTACACAATACCCCATATTTTTAACATTCAAGTTTCCAGCTGGAGATCACTGACTGAAGTAAAAAAAGAAAAAGTGGTGACATACGTGGATAGTATATACATTACCAATTTATAAGAACAACCATGGAAAAGGACTGATGAGCTACTTGGGGAAGAAGAGCTACCTCTACTTTTCTTAGATACTTCTGTTCTTCCAGCTTTTCCAATTTGTCTACCTGCTTACCATATTCTTGAATCTTTCTCTCTTTCTGAAGCAATTGATACCTACTTTTCCACTTTGTGCAGGGCTTCTGGATGTTCATTTTACATTTCTTCTGCTGTGCTGTTTCATAAAATAGCTTATAGCGTTACTTTCAGTGGTGCATCATACAATGAACTTTTATAATTTCTGTTGTTTCTTTTCTAGGATTTGATTTGTTAATCTATTCAGATTTAATCTTGATCTTAGTTACAATCATTTATTGATATCAGGAGAATTCTAGTGTTAATACTCAGATCATGGCAAGAAGACTAGTAAAACTGATTCAAAATGAAAATACCAAGTTGGCTTTTCTTCCAACTTTAACTTCAAAAAATACCTACAGACTTGCATGGGAATCAGAACAAAAGACATGTAGCCAATAGTTCCAGAAGAAACCCCTGGAATTTTAGCCTAGATTTTTTTCTTCTACGTGTGTAAAAAAAGGAATAGTCCCTACTGAAAACCTAGAGTGAAGGTGTCTGTATTTAATAACAATAATGAAAAAAATAATTAAAAACCTCACAAAAACGAGATAACATTAATTACTTAACCTTCTCCAGGTTTCTGTCACATCTATGGTTATTTCTATTTTATTTACAGGTGGAAGCAACTGGATCCACTCTTATTAGTCTTTGTAATTATTTGCCTCTTCAAACCTGCTGGAGTATCTGATGAGGCGATACATATTTCATACAAATGTGAAGTGACTAGTGTGAAGAGGTCTGGCTGGAACCTGATGAGAAATGTAATGCCAGAAAAGCCACCCAATCTATATAAATTAACACAATTAAGGCTCATTGAACACTCTTCTAGACCCACTGTCAAAGCAGATAAACAACCATCCAGCAGTGTGTGAAGGTGTAATCAGACAGAGCCTGGAATTCACCAAGACTTGTGATTATGCTTTGGACACAATGTCAAAATCATTATTTTGCCTTAGACTTTTCTGTATCTTATACCTCTGCCTCCAGCTCAATAATTTATCCATCAGACATTTAGAAGAACATGAGATAAACAGAAAAAATCTAGCACAGCTCTACACAATGGGAATTTAAAAACCAAAATAAACTGTATTTAAAAGCTTGTAGCAAATATAACTGTAATTCTGTGGGACAGATATTAACTTAATGGAATATTAATAGGATATTCCATTTATATCTCCTGTTCTGTCCCAAAGTCTCCTGAGATATTTTCCAAAGAGTTTTTAAGGACAATATAAAATGCAGCTACTGCTGGGATAAACATCAACAGAAATTAGTAACAAATCCATCATCTAAAAGCTGAGTAAGAAGAATTTACCACCTAATTCCATAAACTGGAATACAGCAAGAACATCAATCATGTTTCTAAGCCTTTCCTGTGTCATTGTTCAAAATTCACACAATATGGTAAAAGCACAGATCCTAAGGTTATGGTATTAATTTCATCTTACTGCTATTTTTTTTTCATTCTAACAAACACAGAGCAAAAAGTTGCATAGTCTATAGCTGTATAATATAATAGGGAAGCCTTCCCCTCTCTGCTCACATTTTACTTTTCTGGTATGATTTCTTTCGTTAGTTGACCAGTTTTCCTGAGATCCATGAGGAAACATGGTAGAAAAGCATGAAGTGATAGAGCAGGGAAGGGAATTTTTCAGATTTATTTTGGTATATTAAAAAGGATAAAGCATTTCTTTGTCTTTTGCATCCCTTTGAACATCCTTTTAGCCTACATTATTAACAAACCTTGTTCCTTCTAATTTGGAAACACCAGAGAAAGCTTAAATTTCTTAGGGGTTAAACTGACAGGCTCTAGAGACTTCAAGGTGAGCTACTGAATGTAATACACAAATTTAAACTCGTTTTTGCTTTTTTAAAGCATGCAGAGATGAACCTACTGGATGTAGTACATTACATTACATTCTTGCATTTAGATGGTACACACAACGCGTCTCCTAAGGATGTAAACTTCTCAGAATTTTCAGTAAAAATACCTCTATGTCATGTCGGTCTAAATCAGATAACAATCAGTTAGGGTTTGATTTGAAACATCAGGACTTCATATTCCTTTCCTTCTAGCCCTTCCACTTAAAAAACCTCAAAGACTTTTAAACTAGATAAAGGAAGCCCATGAAGTGAGGGAAAGAACCGCCTTATTGTTTTTTGCAATAGCAATAACTGTTATTTCTTTACCAGCTTTAGTGTGATTTACTAAAAGTGCCAAAGCCTTTTCCTTTTTCTCCTGAACTAACTAGAACAGTATACAAAACCTCTTTCAAAGGTATCAGCCTGCTGAATATAGAATCATAGAATAGTTTGGGTTGGGAGAGACCGCTAAAGATCTAGCCCAATCCCCTGCCATGAACAGGAATATATTTCACTAGATCGGGTTCCTCAAAGCCCTGTCCAACATGATTTTTCATCCACCAGCACCATCAAGTCCTTCTCCACAGGGCTGCTCTCAATACATTCATCCCCCAGTCTGTGCTGATACTGAAGACTGCCCCAACCCATGTGCATGACCCTGTACTTGGCCTTATTGAGCTTCATGATGTTCCTATAGGCTCACTTCTCCAGCCTGTCAAGGTCCCTCCGGATGTCAGCCCTTCCATTTAGAGTATCAACCACACCACTCAGCTTGGTGTCATCTGCAAACTTTTTGAGGGTGCACTCAATCCCACTGTCTATGTCATTAATAAAGATATTGAACACTATTGGTCCCAATACGGACCCCAGAGGGGCACCACTTGTTACTGATCTCCATTCAGAAATTACTGATATCCCTTGGACATTGATCTCCTTTTGGACAAATATAATTATAGATATTGATGTTATAATAAAAATCAATAAATATTAGAGTCTGCTTGTGAAATAAAGCTCACTATCCTCAGAAGAGATGACAGTGGAAAAGGAGCAGCTCCATCTACAAAGGTGGCATGGTGCATGCACCTGAAATCAATTGCAAGATTACCACCACCATTAGCCTTAAAACATCAAGTGATGTTTTAGTCCTGGAGAAGGCTATCAGATTGACAACCCTGGAGAATACAGCCCTTCTTTAGTCTGTAAGATTGGTAGAAAATAAGAAGTCATATCAACAAAACCAGTTCAATTTATTCTGTGAAGGCCTTCCCAAAGAATAAGGACCTAGTGTCAACTAAATGTCATACCAGCTGGTTCTGCCAACATGGAGTTCAAGATAATTCTGGTGTGATAGTTATCACCTGTAAAAGCCTCTGCATTAAAATCTGTGGATTCCATGATTTATATATACCACAGCTTTTTTCAGGCCTTCAGGTTATTGTTTTCTGTTTGAGTACTTTTCATCAGGTTCCGCACAATTCTGAATGACAGGTCACTTCACAGTAAAAACAGATGTTAAACTATTAGATATGTTTAAGTTTTCTCTATCAGACCCAATTTCTTCTCCCTTCCCACTCTCTAAACTAAAAATATTTTGCAAATTAACAATTTCTGATTAACAAAACCTGTGCTCACAAAACTTTACCCCCACACTGCTGCTAGACTAATGGTTGTCCGTCACTTATGAAACCATCCTGAAAGATGTGCCACCTTTTCATCATAAAACCAGAAGTGACCTACTTTCTTAGCAGGAGACATTCTTGATGTCTAAAACAAAGCAAGAAAACACCGAGCCGGGGTACCACAGTGAAGCAGATAACATTACCTTTTTCCTGATACAGAAGGCAAGTGAGATGATCGGATCAATATCACATGACAGTTCTAACATTGTTGTGGTAGAACAAAACATTTTGATGGCATTTTTTTCAATTTTTTAATTATGCCTTCATATTATTTTAGGTATTGAACCAGTGTCAGTTTACTGAACAACTTCCTCTGCTTTACAGTGCAGCCCTAAAATGCTGCTGGAACTGTCATCTTCTGTATGAGATGTAAAACTGGGGTAGTGATGGTAGTGATCAACAAAATCTGTGGAATCTTGTTTCTTGGGGTGAAAGGCATATATCCAGTTCATTATAATTTCATTCCATAATATTAACATGCAAGTAATCATACACTTGTCCTTCTCTTGACATACTGTGAGTGCTGAAAGCCACCAAAAAGCACATGAAAGTCTCCTGAACAAGATGCATTTTGGTTCATTGCATTCTATGTAAATAAGTTCCCCTATTATATGCTGTTGAATTATAGAACATACACATATATCTTTCCCAGATGAAAACTTAGAGAGCTTTACAACAGCACAGCCAATGGTATCAAAGCCAAATATCACTGAGAAATTCTCACTACTTTCATCCCAAAGCAACCATTCTATGTCAGATATCAAAGCATACAGATGACTGTGCTTTATATAAAGTAAGAAAGTGGCATTTTTCAGTGTTGAGATTTTTACATTTTTTAATGTACATCTGAATTAAAAAAAAATCACCAAAACCTACTCAAAGACAGATCTTTCCACTCCAGCCTTCCCCAAAGCATCCCTGATATTATTTATGGAAAGGTGTCACAAAAGAACACAGTTTTACAAAGTTGTATCAGAAGATGCCTTTATTAATATTATGGTTAATTTAATGAGTGTCCTGGGTTTAGCCAGGGCAGGGTTAATTTTCACCAGACTCCAGGAAGGGGCACAGCCGGGGGGTGGGGGCTGACCCCACCTGGCCAAACAGAGCCCGGTATTCCATACCATGTGTCATCACGCTGGGTTCCGGTGGGGGGGGCGGCACGGCGGGA
>Ga0065711_1027472_pt1 | contig 49053 bp, 29 predicted proteins | sample Hoacrofraction12_FD_59098 | JGI IMG/M metagenome (GOLD analysis project Ga0065711, IMG submission 59098) | Hoatzin crop microbial communities from Cojedes, Venezuela - Epithelial fraction 12 v2 (version 2) | ecosystem: Host-associated > Birds > Digestive system > Esophagus > Crop | place... | reverse complement strand
CAGGAGGATGGGGCCAAACTCTTTTCAGTGGTGCCCAGCAACAGGACAAGGGGCAATGGGCACAAACTGAAGCATAGGAAGTTCCGTCTGAACATGAGGAAGAACTTCTTCCCTCTGAGGGTGACGGAGCCCTGCAACAGGCTGCCCAGGGAGGTTGTGGAGTCTCCTTCTCTGGAGATATTCAAGACCCACCTGGACAAGGTCCTGTGCAGCCTGCTGTAGGTGACCCTCCTTTGGCAGTGGGGTTGGACTAGATGACCCACAGAGGTCCCTTCCAACCCCGACCATTCTGTGATTCTGTGATACATGATGCTGGTACAACTAACAGTATTTATCATGCAGTTGTTCCATCTACTCCTGAGTGAGGAATAGATAATAAATTGTAAAATCAAAGATTGCAAAAACAATGATCAGCAGGAATAGAGAGATAAAGGTGTGCTTATGGGATAAGCGAACGGTTAGCATATTGTGGCAAGTTCTACTAGGAGAAAAAGAAAGAGAAGAGAGGTGGGTCTGCAAACCAAAGATAGGAAGTTTAAACTGTGAAAGAGAAGGACCCAGATGATGAAGTCATGGCAGAGATGGTGAGAAGAGGGAGCATGCCAAGCGGGACAGTGGTGGAAGCACCACACTACAGTCCTCTCCCTGCACTGAGCGCAGGAGGCTGAAGTATTTCTCAGGTGACAAATAGTACTACCCATCCCAGATGGTTCAGGTAGATGATCACTGTTTATACAGTTGTTTATACCATGAGTTCAGCAGCAGATGGCCAATGCTCATAGCTTCACTTCCATTAGTTAGGTATTTTGAACCATAAGTAAGCAACTCAAATTGAATTCCTGTGCTTTGGGTTGTTTGTTTGTTTGTTTTATTCATTTATCACAATTTTAATGTGGGAAATTACACCTGAAAAGGACCTCAAATTAAACATTTAAAGGTCAGCATGTTTGATAATATGACTTAATCTTTCTACGCCACGAGTTGCCTATCTGTACAGTCACAATAACACCTTTGCGTATTTCACATGGGCATCAAGGACGAAAATGTGTTGTCTGTGGTTCACTCAGTTGCTGGGGTGACATTTGGGAAAACTAAGAGTTTTCTGTTCAGGTGAAGGTTTGGGTTGGTCCTCAGATGAGGTCTGGGCCCCAGGTTGAAAGGTAAGGTTAAAATTTAGGCAAAGAAACTGTTCCTTGAACACAGTGTTGTATCCTAAACAAGGCGGGGGTGGCAAGGGTAAAATCTATAACAAGAAGATAAAAGCTGTACCATCTGCACACCTGTCAACCTTCATTCAAATGTTTCCTGACTTCTGAATGCTTGACTTTGTAACTCTCTTATTTTAAAGAGTGTACTGAAACATAACAGTAGTCAAATGTAATTAGCTCTGCTGAGTAGTTTGAGACCCTTAAAGCTCAGTGCAATTGGGCTGTGATAAGCAAAATACTTGACTGTGTAAATGGGAAATGTATTGTATCGTCCAACGTCTGTAATAAGCAATAAATTATAATGATGAATCCAGCCTGGCTAAATAGCATCCAGTATAGGTTCGTAAGCAGACAGGCTACTCATTCCTCTTATACAAGGGCACATATTTTTCATCACTTTGATTTAAATTAAAATTCTGCCTTTTTTCTTTGTAGGAATTAAAATTATGATACTCACAGTTAGTACTAGCATGATGTCTGTGTTCTTTCCATGGACCAAATAATATGTTAAATAAATTATCTTTTCAAGCTGAATTAACTGGGCTTAATCAGTTTAAATAAAAACACTACTCGTGGCCAGCATTTTAGATGATGAAGGAATGGGGTTTAACCTTCTTATCTGTTCATAAATTTTCAAATCTGTGAAATGGAGATAGTAATGTCTAAGGGATGTTATGAAGCTTATGTAATGTTAATAAAATGCTTTGAGGCCTTCCAGTAGAAGTGTAAGGAGTTAATGTCTTTTAATGCCAATTGACATTTTCCATGATAATTAATTCGTACAGTTGTTAATTCAGTGTTGTAGAACTGAAAGAATATATCATCCTGAAAACTAGAGAGACATTGGTGGGAGGTCTGATTCAATGTTCTTCAACTTGATAGAAAGAACATGGTTTTCAAGTGGTATAGGATTCAGTCCCACAAATAAATAAATATATGAGAGATCATCTCGTTTCACTATCCTGAAGAAAATAGATGTAAAAAGGAAGCAGAGAGGAAAAATAGTAGGAAATTAATTATACTTGTAAAGCTGAAATAATAATAAGAGGATATATATGTTCACCTACACGAAAAACACTTCGCAAGAATAAGGCGTGCTCCTGTGCTTGGTTTGCCATGCCGATAACATGTGTGACACGCGGTTGCAAGGCACATACCTTAAAAAGTAATGGGGAAAAACTGGAAGAGTTCCTGCATAATTTAGGATCAGAACCCGCAGCAGCCTAACCTGATCTGAGTTCAGGCTGGCACACCCTCCCCAAGGAGGCTGGCTTACAAAGGGAGTCTGCAGCCACGCTTATGGGCTCCTTTATATTGTCAAAAGTGATTTGAATGCCTTGAAGGTTTGACCTTTGACAGACAGATCCCACAAGGTACCCGAGTATATAAACACAAACCTAATGCCGACTCACATGTTCTTGCACCAGTACAGTTTGCATTCACGAGCTGTTGATCTCACAGGCGTGGGTAGCTTGAGCCGGGCTGGTCAAAACAGTTATTGCCCCTGTTCTTCTGCCAGGAGTTGGTGCTTTTTTGGCAGGGAAGTGCATCCCATAGGGAGTGTTTCCTGAATCCCTGCACTTTGCAGTGTGGGAAATAAACCCGGTGCTGTAAATCTGAGAAGCGTGGAAGTCTGCTTCATCTTCAGTTCAACTGTCCCCTTCCCTGGCAGAGAAGGGGGGTGGGAAACCGTGAGCAGTGATGCCTTCAGGTGTCTGAGGTCCGCCAGCCTGGTTGCGAGTCAGCAGCCGGAGCTACCTGCTGCAGGGAGAGACGTTGTGCTGTGCATGGGGGGTAGCTTGCTCAGAAGAGCCAAACTGCCTCTCTCTGTGCCTTCACAGGAGCTGTCACTTCACCGCACGGCTGTGCACTCCAACTGGGCTGGTCCAAGTGAGGTTGACGATAGTTCTTGCGGTATTTAGTCTGCATACAGCAATTAGACTGGCCCTAGAGAGTGATTGGATTACCAGAGTGTTTGAATGAGTTGATGAGATAAATAACCCTATCCCATAGCATTAATAGGATGAAGTCTAGCACGGCTGAAGCTTTGCCAGGTGCCCTCAGCCTGTGCTCCAAACATCACTTGGTTTTTGATGTCCATCAGAATGAGAGATTAACTTTTCCTAACAGTGAAGACAGGATTTTACAAGTGATGCTCACATTTTATGTACCATGTACCATGGCTCCATGGATCATTACAGTGGCCTTCCAGATCACTGGCCGAAACTGTATTGGTTTGGCAGTGGGGTGCAGTGGAGAGTTGCTCTATTTTGCCTTCTGTAAATTCTTTCCCCTATAAAACTATTTAGCATTTTTCCTATGGGAAATAAACATAATAATTGAAATGCTTCATGTCACAGTCTTTTTTTGTGTGTTGTATGCTTTTTTTTAACCTAAAAAGCAGGATGGTGCATTTTTTTCCATGAAAGCCAGCCAGCCTGGATCAGGATGTTATTCCCTTTTGGAACACAACTTTCTACCTTCTGTTTAAGGTTTGTTTTTTTTTCCTTTAAAACAGTTTGCATATCGTAAAGGCTACCGTGTAAGTTGCTTGCTGTGAGCAGGATTCATCTCTCCCAACTCAGAACATCTACAAAGCAGACGGAGGTATCTCCAGCTGAGCTAGTCACCCCAGTCAGTGGTAAAGAGGTGCTTTTACGTATTAAATGCCTGTGCTAGGATGAGTTCAGTTTCACTTTGGAAGTACCCTTTTCCATTGACTGTAAAGGAAGCCTCACAGAGCCTCGCTCGGCTGAAGGCATTGGCTCAGCTGAATCTCTCCTTCTGTGCCCAAAATTGTGGGAGAATATTTTCAGAGAGCATCCATGAAAACCCAGACCACTTCTCCTGCAGAATGAGAGAAAACAAAATTTCTCCGTGTTTCTTTGAAATAAAAATCTTTGTCTACATATTTCAGAGGCATCAGCAGTATGGGAATAAATCTATTCTTAACTGTGCTTTTTCTTTAGTGTTGGAAAGGAAGATTTCGACAAGACAAAGCAGAGAGGAGCTGATAAGAAGGGGAGTGCTGAAGGAAATGCCCGAGCAAGGTGATAACACGTTACCTAGAATTTAGCTTCTAAGTGCTAAACATGGATGATAAAGCCACTATTGCACTGTTTCCATGTAGTATAAATAGGTACAAGGAGACAAAGCTGAGGAGTATGAGAGGTAGTCTGGGCCAGCTGACAAAAAACTAAAGTTGGAGCTGAGAGATTTGTATTCTGTAACTGCTCCTGCCATAGGTACACCATCTGACTTCTGGTCATACCCTTAACTATTTTGATGCTCCCTGTAAGTAATGTGACTCGTGTGGTTCCAACTTACTGTTTACCAGATTTTTTTAAAGTTGTTGATTCACCTATTTTTTGAGTGGAATTCTGCTATCTAAAGCAACTGGAGTATGATATGAGAAATTTTGGCTGAAAAATTGCAGGCTTTGTGACCCCCAAGCAAATCAATAGCATCCATTTCAGGTATCAAAAAGTACCAGTGCTGGGATTGTGCAGATCCCACCACTGTCACACAGACCACATTCACAAACGGCACGAACATAAAACCGTGGGCAAGACACCACATGTTTCAAAGGTTTAGTAACCGGTATTAACCAGAATTTGTGTTTAAAAAGCCTGAGTAAACCATGGTTAACGCCTCTGTGCTACATCTTATTATGTTTTTAGTGGTATTCTTTCTGATATTCTTGATCTTCTGTGAATCTAGATCAAATAAAAGTCGAGTGAGTAAAATAAATTTCTGTAGCTTCAAATTAAACCATTTGTCATTTTATCAAGGAGTCTAAGAACTCCATGATTTGCGAAAGTATTTTTCTCCTAGAAATTGTGTTACTCCACCTGAGCTGAAGAATCATGAAAGTATCAATGTGTATGGTTAGTATCATACACACTGATATTTAGAAGTAAAGGGCTTGTTTGTCAATGTGTGACGTCACTTGTCTTTGCAGTGTTTTGCTAATTACCAGCCTATGGCATTCTGCATAGCTGGCTTCTGAACTTGTCTCTGCCACTGTCTTTGACTTAAAACAAGAAATACAGACTCTCCATACTTAATTTGTCTCTCTGTGAATTTTTTACGTTTTTTTGCTATATGTTTTACTGGGGAGCTGTGTGACTTTGTCCATTGATGGCTGTAAATTGCATTTAGACTGCTGGGACAGTTAATGAAATGTGCTAACATTCCAGGTTGGTTACAAACAGTCTGAACATAAATACTATCATTTGTGCTAAAAGTGTGTATGCTTTGGTCATCAGTGTCCTTGACTCTCTATTCCACTCTTACAAGGCGATGGGACTTTGGAACTCTTACAGAGATTGAGTAAAGTGAGAAAAGGACGTAAAGACAGACAATTTTCTCCCCTTCGTCCTGTTTTAAGGTGGCCATCAATCCGGTCTGTGTTGCCTTCATCACATTGTGCTTCCTGTCTGATAAAAATTCCATTTTTTAAGGAGCAATTTGAAAGAATAAAGGATTGGTCTGAAGGTGCTAGGAAAAGAGACAGAGAAAAGATGGTGGCTGAGCAGTGTGAAGGTAGCTAGAAGAAATGACTATGGAGATGAAAGCTAGATGGGGAAATTACATGGAGTCTTGAAAAGTAGATAAAAAATATGAAGAAGTGAGTGTATCACACGGGATGAAGAAGCAAGAAGTGGAAAGTGGGTAGTGCCAGTTGGAGGCATGAGGTGTTTGCAGAACCATGACACAGCTAAGAGGTGGGAATGCCAGATGTGGAGGAACCAGAAGAGACGTCAGGTGGATTTGCATAATTTTTGGATGGACAGCAAGAGAATCCTGCAGAAGGAAAACAATCATCTTCTACGTGGAGGTGGAGTTAAGGATAACAAGCCTTAGAAATGACCAGTGAAGAAAATGAACAGCTTTTTTTAAAATGCCTGGAACAGAGAACAGAAATCAGTAAACAGGGGAAGAGAGAAAGCTGTGAGCCGGCAAGAGTGTGTAGCATTTTTCAGGAATGTCGAGACAAATAGGGAAGAGAAAGAATTTTTTTTCAGGAGTAAAAAAAACCTCCTAGCTGAGGTAGTCTGGGTAAGTGAGTAAAGTATTATCAGAGTTGGGGAAGAATTTGACTTGCAGAATTCAGTAATGGTATGATACATGATACAGGAAGACCTCACCTTGGTTCTTAAGACTGGATAGTGACATTGTGACCTGTTCTGTTCATTAACCGGGCACACATACTATGAGAACTTCTGTCTGAATTCCTGTACAATTTACCAATGGGGATGCACCACAGTAGTCCTGCAACTCTATCTCATAGTTATCCAGATTTGGGGCCTGTTGGAAGACGTTGCAGCTCCGTTGTTGTCCATGCCCACATTTCTTTGGTGTGTAAACCAAGATGCAGGAAGGAGGAGAATGGGATGCTAATGTGTACAGACACGAAGATGGACCTGAAAACCCATATGCACTTCCAGGCTCACTACTGCAGAAGTGTCCACCCAAAGAACGTGGAACCTTACAGAGGTCTTTTACGGTGTTAATTTTTCAGAACAGATCTGCAGCCTGATGTTTCACATTTCAGTAAGTCCTCCTGCTTTGCTTCCATGGAAACTTGAAAGCAGACAGATGCGGTTTGTTGTCAGTAGGTGCTAACGAAGCGGTTAAACTAGGCAATAGCTTTTTAACTTTCATTTCAGATGGCGATGTTACAGTAAATTTTGAAACTTCAAATGGACACACCATAGCCATTGGTGAAGAAATCATACAGGAAGAAAATGTGGTAAAAGCCAGTGGAGATAATGGTACTTTATCGGAGAAAGCGTCAGCATTGGAAGGAAAAAAAGAAGATCAAAAAGGTAAATGAACACATTCTTCACAAATTGATTTTTGCCTACTTAAAATATTAACATGCTCTTCCATTAGCACCAATACATGCTGTGAGTTCTGTTCTGCCACAAGGATGCCAGCAGAATCTGCCGAGAAGGTAAGACTTGTGAAACACCAGTATTTCATCACTGGTGAGCATACCATTTACTGTGGATATAGTAAAGTCATAAAGACAAGCATAGTCTGAGCATGAAAATGCGTGCAGAGATATGAGCCTTTCGTTGTAGCCATGGGCAAGCTTTGGTTTCAGGTTTTCGTTTTGTGAAAGAAGACACTAGGTGCATATGTATCACTTTGCGATACTGTTGTAGGAGTGGCTCATGGCTTGAAAGCTCAAAAGTGCTTAAGCCACTTAAAAACCATGTATCATTTTGAAAGTAACTTCAGCACCTTGTTCCTGTTGGTCTTCATTAAATCTTAAAACAGTTTCTGTCCAGCTCTTCAGAAATGTTCAAGAGGCTGTATCACTACCGCAAGCTGAACCTAAATCATTTATGGAAAATGTAATTTATGACTATAGGGTTTTCTGTAGATGAATTGCAGTAAATACTGCTGAATATGTAGCAGTCATAAAGTCCATAGTAATTTTGTAATGTTTACTCAGATCTACCTTGGTAACAAGACTTTGAGTAAGAAAAAAAGTAAGTATTAATGTGGAATCACAGGATTTGGACCAGTTTTATTTTCTTTCTCTAGCCTCTTGAATAGTGGACCACTTCTTTTCGCTGTCAAAAAGTGTTCCTAAACATTCCATTTAATGGATTTTCCTAGAGGAAAGAGCAAGGATACAAAAGATCGAGAACCTCATGGCTGGCTGTTAGACTGAGCATCCTTTCCAATGTCTTCCAGTAACCTCTACCTAGTGATGAAACAGCCTCTGGAGGTTGAGAGGGTCAGTTCGGCTAATACAAAACTTTGAATTCTTCTATGAGCTATGTAAATCAGTTGACTATGTGAGAAGTGGCTGGATGGCCAAGGAGAATTGCCTTTCATATGAGATTTCTAGTATTTCCTGTCTCTCAATAAGACAGAAATACAAGATTAGCCATTTTCATGACATCTGTCATTTGATGCCAGCTAGAACCAGATGTGTATTTGGTCAGGAAAAAAGAGTTATAAAAGCCATGGAAAACTCCTTTAAAATGGTTCAGGTTAACTTTCAGGTTGGATCAGACCACTTACTATTTTATGCGTCCCTAAATACCGCCTTTTGGAACTGTCAGATCTTGGAAGTTTTCCTAAGGTATAAGGGTTTTTTTTAGAAATACACATTTCTAACTGTTGAAATACCCTCTAGCTGACTTTGCAGAATGTAGAACTCCAGTGAAGCAGGAAAGGTTCAATATCTATTTTAAACACATTATTGCACTGTGCACTCCCTGTATATTGTGTTGACCTTACAGGGAGAAATTAAAAATGATTGCTTCACAGGAGTAGACTCGGTACATAAAAATATATAGCTATCACTCCAGTCGCTCTCAGAAAATGAAACATATATGGAGGAGGGAGAAGGAAGACAAAAAATGAGCAAATTTGGTATTCTAGGCTTCATAGAATGTCAATATGGCCATATAGAAGATGCAAAACACTTCCAGGTGTACTTTCCTCTTACATCCAAACATGAAGTTCTTCCATGTGTAAATATCTTCAGTCCCCTGAGAAGGAGCAAGACAGATTTATTGCAGAGGAATAGTCTGCCCCAAAAAGTTGTCAAGGATCAATTCCACACATCGGCAATGGTGTTACTCAGTGCAAATCCAGTGCAACTCACTGGATAGTCATTGTGAATACACTTCAGTTATTGTTTACTGTGTAGCACATTAAACAAGATGATGAGCCAGTCTGTTGAACTCAGTGGAAGAGTAAGGCCCACTGTATCTCACAGCTGCATCTCACCTGGCAGATTATTCCTTGGTGATTTTTATGGCAGATGCAGTAGGTCTGCGTTACATCCACACCCACTGGCAGAGCAAGGAATTAACAACCGCAGAGTGGAGATTTGCTAATGTTCAGAGCTTCAAAGTCAGAGCTGAAGCAGGAATACCTAGCTCACTGTCTTCTGCTAATACCATAAACCATGCTGATGTATCAGATCACAACCCTCCCTCATGAGAACTGAGATAGGTGGAGTGAACACTAGCTGGACAATTGAGAGTAATGGATGCAAGGAGTTCATCGTTAGTGAGGCTGATGTTAGGCTTTTTAGACTCATGAACTCTTATGTGTAAATCTTGAAGGAAGTTATATACGCTTTCCATGTTTATAAGACCTGAAGACAGGATTATTTCCTTCTGTTTAGTAGCACAGTGTGCTGCAGTTCCAACTCCAGCTAAATCAAAATATTCCAAAAAATGCACCTCAGCTCCTGGAAGTTATGAGGTTATTTTAAAATGGTTTTATGAAATGGTGGTGGTCTTTACTTGCTCTCTTGCTCACATGGGTCTTGAAAATGGCCTTCTGTTATAAATATGATGATGACTGCTGGAGCTGGAAGCTTAAAAAGAACAAATGATACAGGCACACTGTGATAATATGGTGAAAGTAGCAATGCATGGTGGAACGTGAAATATGTTAGGAGTGAAAAGAAGTTAAAGGAAAAAAGTTGTTTCAGCATGAGCCCCAGAAATACAGTATCAACAGGGTGAACAGTAGGCTTCGACATGCAATGTAAAAATGAGTTAAGCAGAAGGGAGTGAAGAAGACGACCCCTGAAAGCTGTTCCCTGTGCTGCCAGGCAGTTCCATAAACCATGTACCCGTCTGCTGCCTGTCAGCTCACAGGTGCCTTTCTTATTTGGTGAAAAAATTCCCTTCAGCGATTTAATAGTGTAACCGTTACTGTTTCTAGTAATGATGAGATGTCAGTCATCCAAGTGGGGTGTTTAAAAGGAAATTTCTCCTTTCTGGCAGAATAATAAGAAGCTGGTGACAGTTTTACATAAAACAGGTAATTGATCGATAGAGCTTTGCAGAGGGGAAATTAGAGAAATCTTTTTCCTAGATCATTTATTCACACTCTGTGTGCTGGGTTGAGTTCGGAATTCTTTTGTTTTGACTAAGAAAAGTCACTAGCGTCTTTTGCAGAAAATAAAGAGCTAAACTGTAGCCATTCTCTGCAAGCACCCTGGAAGGGATAGAGAGCAGCGAGCAGACAGACAGGCAGGCTGTTGGAGTACACCCTGCCTGCCCGGGCAGCAGAGCGGGCTGGATCACGGTGTCGGGGCTCCTGACCTGTGGCACTTGTCGGCAGCAGCCCCTGCAGAACCCAGTGCTCCAGGCTACAGGTGGGGTATGAGCATCGCAAAGGGGATCCAAGGAGTCTCTCTGCCTCCTGTCCCCTGCCGCAGTGTTGGAGAAGACCAAAAACCACATCAGTAGAATAGGTGTCAAAACTGTCGCTGTTTGCCTCCCGAGGTGTAGGAACACAGTGTGCTGATGCAGCATGCGTGCTGCACATTGTAAAACCTCCTGATACTGTGTCAGAACTGCTTTTCTCCTTTCCACCATACCCAGGATGTACCAGAGAACCCTGAATTTGTATCCAAGTTCAGTTTGTAAACTTAGGTCTTACTCATTTTTAGCATAGTGAGCTAAATCTTTTCACGATTCTGGTAGGTACTTCCGCATTTCATTGTTTGCTTGAGCTTGAAGAAGTGAAAGGCTCAGTAACCATTAGCAAGATACTACCTGGAAAAAAGTAATAAGAATTTTCATCTTGCATGCCATCAGTCAGGTGTGTTAGATGCTGCTCTGATAAATAATTGCATTGCAGGAAGCCAGAGGTCTCTTGCAGGTGCTGTGGGTGTTGTGGGTGACACAGAGCATAAGCTTCTGAAAGATTCCTATGCCATGTATAGCAGACTGATCCTCTCAGGTTTTCTCATGTCCTTCAGTGAAGGAAACAATTTGTAGTCCTGTGCCCAAGTAAATTCATAGGATACATGCACATAATGTTTTTTTCCCTGCAGGATAACTCTAATCTGAGAGCTGGCAAAGGTTCCAGGTTTTAGTATGTTGGGTTCAGATGTTCTTTCCTCTATACTTTGTCCGCTGTCCCTTAAATCTGCCATTAAATTTAATCTTTTCTTTTTCTCATGAGTAACCAAAAAAAAGAAGGTTGGAGGTACAAGCTCTGGTCTTATGAGCATGCATTGTTGCTGACCAATGCTTTAGTTTGTCTGCCAAGGAATGTTCTTCAAAGTCAAATTTTCTAGGTTGCTTTTTGCAGAGGTCTGCTTTATTTCCCCAAAGTTGAGCAAACCCTGTTGAATTTAAGAGAGTAACTCTCATCTTCCAGGGTCTCAAGAGCCTGCTTTCTCTCAGAAGTCTCATCCTCCAAACCACTCACTGTGAGAGACAAGGCAGACTTTCTTCCCTCTTGTGTGCCTACCTGGCTTCCTACACTCCTGAGCTCTGTAGATCATTGATATGAGCAGCATACATAAAAGGGTTTTTTTTGCCTGTCTCCCAAAGAATCTCTCACTCCAGTTGAGTTATTTGCTGTCTAAAACCAGTTCTTCTAAGAATAATATATCTTCGATTCATCACCTGAACTATGTACATGAGGCTGAATCCAAATCTTCTTAAAAGGAAAGCTGCTGTAGATACAGCTGTATTTGGGCAGAGCCTGTCCACAAGTCAGCCAGGCTGGCTCGTGCCAGTAGGCTGATGTGAGAGGCACGGGCTTTCACCCACAAAAGTTGAGTGGCAGAGGAAAGCTCCTGATTTGTAAAGCTACTGGGTTTTTTTCTTTTGTAGGAAAGGTATTCTAATCTGGCTCCAGAAAGAAGATTGTAGACATTATTTTAACGAACTAACCGTTGAATTATTTGAGCATATCTATATAGAAAGTATGAGGGAATGTAGAAGCCTACATGCCTTTCATTTTCCAAGTCTCACACAGATCAAGAAATGGTAAAAGTATGCAGCTGACAGTGAAGGTGTTTTAGGTACTCTCTCTTGATTTAACAGCTTACTTTTTGTGCAAAAGTTGGACAGTTAGCAATGTAAAATGATAATCAGTGGGTTTTTTTTCCTTTCTTGTCTTGGAACCAATGCAAAATATCTGAACATGGTTGCTTTAGGTCAGATATTACACCTGTCCCTTTCTCCCCCGTTTTCAACACTGTCCACACTCTGTTACAAGACTTCTTGCACATGGTGCTGTTGAAATCATAGAGTAAGTAAGATCTGGAAGTCCACAGACGTACAGAACTGTTCATCCATCTTCAAGAAAGGTGAATTCAAAACTGTTGAGAGAGTTGTGAAAAGGATCGTAAGACAGCTGTTCTTGTTCAGCCTAGCAAAACGGAGCGTGAGAGAGCCCGAGTGCATTTGATGAATGTAAGAAGTTGGTATATAGCCAGGAGAGAGCATGGCTAAAGGACAATGCTGGCACAAATAGAAAGGAATAAACGCTGGCTTGAAATACATTGGACTTGAAATTAAAGGAAGGTTTCTAACAATTAGAATGGGTCTTTTCTTGAACAGAATTTTAGTACCAATAACAGAAACAAAAAATGGATCTGGCTAAATGTGAAGTTTAAGAAAAAATTTGTATGAGTTGACCACCTGAATCAGCACAGTCCATGTGTCAAAAAAAAGAGACAAAAGACACCTTGTCTTGCCTGGTGTCCCATGTTTCTGAGTGACAGCTTCCTGGGTTTTGATTAACCAAAACACAGCTCTCTGCATAGGCTGGAAAGGAAACTCATTAATTTCATTTTGCAGGGAGTCATCCTGAGAAAGATGACAAATCTTACCTTATTTCCAACATCCATTTTATATAATGTTACTTTACTGAGTTGTGCTCGTCTTCCAGGAGAAGGGTGCTTTGCAGTTGATGTAGATTATAAGCTTGTGCTGCAACACTACTGGTTTTCTATGAGCAAGCTTCATGCCACTGCTCTAGCTGTAGGAAAAAAAATACTGGTACTGTATGACAAAATCCTGGGGTAGAAAAGCTTTGGCCTTTGGTTCCTTAGAAGTCCACAAAAGTAATTAAAAAAATTCTTGTATTATACTACATATGGCTTCTGAAATTATGCCCAGGATTTTCATGGGTCCATCTTGTCCAGAGTGTGCACAAGGTCCCAAAGTAAGTTATCTGATTTTCCAGTGCAGATGGCACAGTGGCACCTCTCTGAAAGTCTTTGAGACTTGATGAGTCCCCACAAGAGTTGTTGTATACTGAGTACTTTGTAACCCTGACCATCATTGAGATGTTTACATGAGAACATAGCTTTCTTAAGAGTCTGGTCTCAATCACAATTTCTAGGAACAAGAAAATCTGGTCTCAGAGCAAGCTTTCTTGAAAATGTGGCCTTTGGAAAATTTATTCTAAACATAAACATATTATTGATCCAAATGTTTAGTGAGACATTAACATTTGCTTTCCTTTCCTATGTGAGGGCTAATTTGTAGGCAGATTGCTTTTACAGCAGATGGCTTGATCAAGGCAGCAGTGAATAAAAGATATTCCTATCTGATGGTCTTTCAGAGACCTTTTGCTAAAAGGTCAGTTCGTAATGAACAGATGTCTACATTAAGAAGAACAACAGCAGTAAAAATACATTGCAGCTGGTACAGAGGTACCTGGGAGACTGGCTTGAACAAATAGATGAGTCTGAACTGATATAACTGCCTCCTTATTTTGGCAAAAGATGCAGAAGAAAGAGCAGGCAGAAGACCAAGGGTCCACATTCAAGCGTAATCATGTTAGGGAGGTACAATTACAACATAATTGTATCTCAAGGCATTTACAGACATCAGACCATCCCTGTCACTGTTCAAGATCAAGCCACTGTTGCCATTATTAGTTATTTGTTTTACTACAGTGCTTACGTATATACCAGGAATTTATTGTAGTGTCTTACATAAATGCAGAAAATGGCTAGAAAGGTCCAATAGACTTGCAGTAAAAGAGAGGACACTGAAAAATAAGAGGGCACCAGACCAGGATAACAAGCATAATGCCAGCAGCCTAAAAATTGTCAGCTTTGGCATCACAGCTGAGGGGATTTGGGGGAGGACGGTCAGTGAATGTTCAGAAAGCCTGAGGGGCAGCAGAGGAAAAGCAATGAAAAGCATCTGCTTCAAAACTTGTTTTGTCGCTGCAAAAGCTGGTGTAATGGACTGATCAGGTAGGAACTGAAAATATACATTGCAAGAATAGATGAGAAACATGGTTTGGGCAAGATGAGAATGACACTGAGGTTTATATCTGATGAGATAAAAAAGATGAAGCTAACAGATAAAACCAACAAAACTAATAAGATGCCAAGATGGATGATATGGTCAAAGGCAATCACCTTCACCACCGCTTTCCTCATGGCTGTGAGCAAAAAGAAGATTCACTGGTGAAGGCCGAGAAAAGGGTATGTATGTAATCAAGGGGCAGTCGAGACTCAACGAGAGCTGTAACTATCTGAGCTGACAGGATGCTGCTGTGCAGAAAGAGTCTGCCAGTCTTTGGTGCAATGTACATAATGGTATGGAAAGAGCTGTCCTAGATAAAGATGATATCCCAGTGGTGGCAAGGTATTTTAGTTAAAATCAATGTTATATAAATTGCCAGTTTTAATCACAAATGAAGTCTGCAACGAAAAGTTTTGATGTGAATTGATTTTGATTAACTCTTCTACTTTTGGTTTTCATTTATAGTTTTCAGTTATTTCTCTAAAGAATATTAGAATATTATTAGATGGTTGTAACTAAGATGTGTTTATTTTCAACTAAGTAAAGCTTTAGCCTTATACTTTGTACTTCTTTCTCTGAATCAGAAGATCAATTCTAATACACATTATTTAATCAGTTATAGAGTTTAATGTAGATGGACTGAAATTCTAGATAATTTCACTGTATTACTTTAGAACACGGTGAGTGACGTATTTCTTTTTACTAGGTTATTGTTTTCTTTAATATTTTCTCTACTAATATGACTGGAAATAAAACACAGTAATGGTGTCTAAGTACACATTTTAAATTCTTTCTTATTAGTAAATAAAATTTTAGCATGCTGGACCCATAAGTAAAAGGTATATCAAATAATTGTTTGCACTTAAAATTCTTTCTGGTCATCATGTGCTTGAAGATCTTCAAAATACAAAATCTTATATTGTTGTGCCATGTTTGTTATTAATGGAATTAAAATTTTATAATGTCCTGCTTTTTCAGAATTAAATGTGTTTTTTAACTTTGAATGAAGGTAGGTAGAATTTCACAAGGAGATGCTTTTTCTATAGAACTGTACAGCAAAATGTAACAAATGTGTATGTTTTTTTCTTCTTCCAAAGTCTTTCTCTGTTCCAAAGTTCTTTCTCTTGAAAACAAAGAGGCAGTACAAGAATCTGTGCTTGAAAGAATCTGTTTGAAAGCGGTAAAAGGTTCTTGCAAAACATTAGCAAAAATTTATTAGTCTATAATGGGCTGGAAATAAAGGAGGAAGACACTGGACAGTTAATGTTAGTTCCTTCAGTTCATGAAGAGACGTATGTGTGCATGTTGCTTTTAATAACTGCAGGTGATGCATTAGGTTCACGTTAACAAGCCTTAAGACAGAGGTTGAAAAGGCTTTGTTTCAGAGATGAAGAATATCATTGTGGTCCAACACATTATACGTTTTTCGTCTACTAACCTTAAAAAGAAAACGTGCTCCTTATCTCTTGGGAATCTTTTACATGGGAAGGAAGAGAGCAGGGAAAGGACAGGAGTTCCAGGAATGGCCATTTAATGTGTGTAAGAGTGAGGCTGTAATAGCAACATACAGCAAGAAATGAATTGGTTTCCTCTAGAGTGATAGAAGAGGCTGTTAGAAGTCCTTGCAATATTTGCTTGGCTCCTTTCTTCGCCAGCCACGGTAGTTTTTAGTAACATGCAAATAAAGCGCATACGATTCTGATGGTACGCTATTCCTTTTTCTGGAAGGTTTCGGAAGGCTATCTTGAGACCAAATGGGCACAGAGCTGGTGTAGTTGAACAAATAAAGATTCCCATATGGGATCTTTAACTGTTCCCATCTGGGAACAGGTAGTCTTACAACCATAGTGATTATGTTGCAAAATGTTAAGTTGAATATAAATAGATTACCTACATTAACAGCACAGTTGGCATTAGGCATGCACTTTTGAAGTGAATTACCCAGTCATGCCCATTTACCTTCTTTGGTTTGCAAAACACACAAGCCAGGTTTCTTTTGGATGCAACTAAGCCAAAAGACGCATTCAGGAACTTGTGCTCTCACTACTACTGGGCATGCAATCTGCAGAACTAGCCTGAAGCTAGTCCAAAGTCAAGTCTCCTGAAATGCACATTGTGGACCTTTGGTCCTCAGTGCTATCGCTTTCACTCTGCAGAGCCATTCCTATTGCACAACACAATGTAGATATAGTCCAAACTCCCTCAAGGAGCTGCTGATTCTTGAAAGTGCAGTCTCATAACAGTACCCAAAGAGGTTGCAGGAGAGGAGAGCATTCCCGTTGCAAAGGATATCCTATTTGATTTAGCTTCATCTCGTTCTGAAAAGTAGAAGTACCCTGGGGAGGATACCCAAAATAAAGTTGCTGTAAGCAAGAGATCTGCAGCCAGAGAATGGGTTGCTTCAGAGGAACATTTCAGCTGCATAGCCGTATTTGAACCCATGTCTGAGAGAATGGCCCTGTTCATGTTCAGATTCACACGAATCTGAGTTTTATAGCCGGTTGATCTCAGAGGGCTGGAAAGAAGCCGAGGGGATTTGTTAGAGGAGTAAATGGCATTTGCCTTGTTTAGTTTGCAGCCAGCAGTCTGGTTGGGGATACTGAATCTTAAGGATGATCCTTGGAGGTCTAGAATAGATGAGACTGAGAGAAGTGCTGGGCAAAAGTCTTCCATGAGAAGGACTTGAATTGAGACAGCTAGTAATTTTTTCCTGAGATAATACTTCAGTAAGAGGCAAAAGATGGAAGAAGTCTCTCCTGATTCCCAAGACCTCAAGCAGCAAAAAGTAGTCATCATTGTCAGTCTTGCTGTTGAATGTACGTGGCATATGTCTGTGTCAGTTGGCTTCTGTTCACTTTCTTGTCCATAGAGAGCACTACTGATCACTGCCCAGAAATACCGACATCCCCTGCTCCACCAGTGCCCAAGCCTAAGCCTAAATCTAAAAAAGCTCCGCTACCACCAAAAAATGCTATTGCTACTTCCACCACCACCAGCCATAAGAGTAACGAAGCACCTCATGCTAAAAAAAAGGGAAAGGCTCCTGCTAAGCAGCCTCCTCTCCCACCGCCCAAGCCAACAAGTCACAGTGCAAATCGAGAAGCTGGTGAGTACTGCACAGGCAGTGCCAGTTACGGTGGGTGCATGTGCATGGGGGTGCTTGGCTTGGTCTTATGATGACTTCTGCCTTTGTATGTAACAGCATTACTAAAGAGCATGCCACGGGTGTTTTTAACCAGCTTTCCGCTGAGCTCTGGTTCTGCTGTCTGCAAACACCCCAGACAGTGGACAAATCACTTCACTGTTTAATGAATGTATGCATGACACCAAGCACATCAGAGACTATGTTGAATTCCCAGCTGAAGTGTGAAAGCTGGCAGCAAAATGATCCAGAGAACTGCTGAAGAATCAGCAGGGAAAGCGCTGACTTCTGAAACCAAACATATGAGTTGCCCCAAAGGAAAACTACTTTGGTATTGCTGTAACTGTCTGCTGGAAATATCTGCTATTCTGATTAATTTGACAAGATTAGAGTATCTCAGAGAGGTAAAGGATAAAACCATGAAGCTGTCTTTAAAGACTATTGAGTAGCAGTTTGTTTAGCTGAAAAAAGGAAAAGAATTACAACTCATTAGAAATGGCCAGGCTTCCCTGAGCTGGTTGATGGCTTACTGTGATTCTAAATACGCACTGGGAATGGAAAATGTCCATCATCAGGCACATAGCACATACGTTTATCACTACCCTTTCAAACCAAAATTGAGCAGTGATGCTAGATTAGAGATTATAGGTAGCTGTTCTTAAGGTACTGATCTTGAGTTTGAATGGTTGTAATGCAGAGATGACCAAAATGAGAACATCCAAATACAATTTGAACACAAGCGGTGTTATGATGAATGGGCTGTATATATGCATTGGCCAACTTATACAAGCCTTGTGTTTTCAATCCTCTGTCAGTCTTTGAAAGCTCTTCAGTCCCTTCGGTTTTCTCTCCAAGTATACGTCTTCATAGCATGTACATTTTGGCACATTTTCTATTTGGAGCACACAGGAGAGGACTGTTTGAAAACATTGCAAGACTGCTAGAGTTACAATAATAACTTTGCCATAAAATATCCATTAACTTGGTATTAACTGTCCCTACTACATCAGACAACCACAAGAATAAATATTTTGAAAACCCAGAATTTGCTGCTTGTATTTCACATTCAGATGGAAAACTCAGTTCTTCCCAGGTGAAGAAACCTTGTAACAGCAGACCTTTGAGAAATAAAATGACCCACCACATAAAGAAATGTTTAGAGCAGTGGTTAGTAACAAGCTCTCAGGTATCTCAGTTCTTAAATTAAAATACACTCAGAGTCCTGATTTGCCTTTTAGTAGCCTTGCTGAAATTTTATGCAACGCTTGCGACCATATGGGTATAAAATATATTAGTATATCCCTTATAGTACATATTCTACTGATAATTTCTTCCAACATTAGTTATTAGTTATTAGTTATTAGTAGGGCAATACGTAGTAAACAGAGCTGATCAGGAGCATTATTTACTACAAGAGGTTTATCAGATCCTTATGAAAGTGAACACATGATGCAGCCAGTGATCCAGTGCCATGAAGAAGAAGAGGAGTATGAGTAAGAACTGAGCCATGGCTCTCCTGAGGGCACCACAGCAGATTTCCAAGCTGAAGTACTGGAGCTGGGAGAAGGGGGGACTTAAACGTAATCATGGACATGTGCCAAAAGGCAAGTAACAGCCATGAAATTTTTCATTTAAACAAAATTCAAATCTTCTACTGAAAAAGAGGCATGACAGAAAATTGTCAGCCAGCCCAGTGAAAAGCAACAATAGCAATAGCACTTTTGACCCGCGTGAAAGTGTAGGGGGGATTTTCCCTGGGAGAAATCTTTGAAGTTGCTATATCCAATTGCAGGTCCAGAAGGGTTCTGAGGATAATGTAAGGGGTTTTTTTTTCACTGGAAACGTCTTTTGGCACAGTTATAGTGTGATCATATATTTGTATTACGCTGGTGTTCTTAAGTGTAAGCATGTAACTGGTTCTGTTGACCTCCAGCCTGTGTTTTAAGTGCTTTGCTGGACCAGAACCAGAGCCCTTTCTTACTACCATGCATTTACTCAGTAAGGTTTCTGCTAAATACCGTGCAGGTTGGCACCACCATCTATTTCCACTGCAGTTATGAACTGCTGACTTTACCATTTCTTTGCTTCATTTTGATTTGCCAGTAGGTTAAGTCAGTGATTTGTAGTCGATGTGGATAATTAGTGCACTATCAATAGATTCTGTACTGTGCCCTTTACACTTACCTTGCAGCATAAAGAGGGACAGTGACTTGCCTGAAGTGATGAGTTTCTGCAGATTTTTCCAGATGTACTGAAAACCTCACAGCACTCTAAATGTTTATAAACCATAACATTCAGCTACAAAAGAGAACAGTATAAAGTGTCTTCTGAATTATTTTCCATCTTCTTTGAGACTGAGAACAGTCTTACTGTGAAAGCTATTTTTACATTGTGAGCTTATTATGGTCAGTATCTGTATGTTGGTTCTATCCTAATCTGCTGGGATTCTGTTTTTATTTAAGTGCTTATAAGTAAAGTAGGCCTTTCAGCAGATTTCTGTTACAGCTTTCTGTTTTACTCAGTAAGCTTAGCCGCAAGGCTGCTGTGTAGCTTTATAAAGCTTTTATTTGTTCTCTTGAGGCTAATGCATTTTTACTGCAGCATAAGTGTTTGAGTTGGGTGCATTTTGATGAAAAGGACTGGATCATTAAGATGGTTGTCATTTTTATTGCTTTTTAAATGAAAGTCAGAAGTCTGAACCTCCCAGTCCAGATGATGGGTGCATCAACACAGCAATCAGCAGTGTGACTGGAATGCACCTGGGCATGCAGGCTAGCTGAAATCTCTTGCAAACTTGGGCATTGATATGTATGTGCTTCAATATAGTAATATCATAGGATTAAACAGCAACATCACTTGTCAACTTGTACAGCTAGTGTCAAAATCTTGTGTCACTACATTTTCAAAGCTACCTGAGTTGGTCCCTGGTAAGACGAAGACCTCCAGTATATACAGGAGGTCTTCAGTGCCTCCTCCCTTCTGGAGATCATTTGCGCAGAGTGAGATCAGTGGTGTCGGCCTCTGTTTTATGGACATGCCCAGCTGGAGCTGAAAGCACGTCTTGTTTTGCTGTCCTCTGCTGCTTGACATCAATTAGGAGCACACCACTTGCAATAACATTGTGAAAGGTAATTAACTGATATCAATAATGGTCATGAGGTGTTCATTGAAAAGTGTAAGGAAAACCATGGTGTTCTAGTGTTCAGGCTAAAAGTTCATGGAATAGAACAGGTCAGGCAGTTTTCTCTGTCTGCTAGCAATTTGTTTAAATAGGGCACTAAACACATTTGGAGTAAGTAATGGACTTTTCAGATGACATCCAGGCAAATTTTAATAGGCCAATGCAGAATGCTAGAACCCATTTGTGAGGTTGATCCACTCCACTGTTCTCGGGCAAGTACTCATCGTTTCAGTTTTTCCTACCTCAAAGGTGAAAGCTGAACTGCAGCATTCACTTGTCTCAAGCATATAGATGTAGAAGTAACAGGTGTATTTTTTTCGTTTTTTAGATATCAGCACTTGTCAATCCACGTAGAAAGAATGGTGCAAAAATCATGTAGTCACAAGACTGTAAAATGCTTTCTCTTTTTGTATTTTAGCTAGTTCCTCTCATGCAAAAAAGACACCAGTCTCCAAGTCCTCTTCATCACCATCTCCTTCGTCCACATCATCTCATCCCAAAGCTTCTAAGGAGACTTCCAGCAAATCGGGCACATCAGGGACTCCCAGGAGCAAGAAAAAACCTGGGAAACAGTCAGCCCCACGAACAGCGCCGGATGGGGCCGCTTCTTCCCCCTCAGGGGCCAACAGGGTGGAAGCGAAGGCTGAAAAACCCGAGCCTGAGCAACCTTCCATAGTAGTTTCTGAAACAGAGGACGCAGACCAACCGAGCAAGCTTGTTGTCCCCCCTCCTCCCACCACTGCCCCTCCTCCTCCTCCGCTTCCACCTCCTTTTCCCGCTGCAGCCGGTCAGCCTGCCGTCTCCTCGGACGCCCAAGATGTGTCAGATGGCTGCGTGGCAGGGCCAGCCATCCCCAGATCAGATACAAAACCTCTTCTCCAGACTGAGCACGGCACAGACAAGAGTCTGAGCAGCACAGCCCTAGACAGTGGGCCAGATGCTAGTGGAGAAGACACGAAAAGGTGAGATGGTATGGCTGTCATGGATAGGTGGTAAGACTCACAGCCAAGGAAGCCACTTTTCTTCTTGTAAGGGACACTGTGGGCACATGGGGATTGCTTGTCTTTCTTCTGCTGACTGGTAACAGTTTGTGTCCTTTTCTTGGAGGCCCAGGGCAGTGTTGCATCCCAGCACAATTTGTTCTTTGCCAGTGTCTTTGAGCTATTCGCCTGCCTTCACCTCATGTTTCCCCAGAAGGTCATTGCTCGTAACCTGCCTCCTAGGTCATTGTGTGGCTTCATGTGACCACTGCGATCAGCAATTCAGTTAGTAGCTGATGACACTTTTATCTCTCTTTTGTAAAGGCAAACAAGAAATGATGCTGAATTACAAAGGCAGTTTACTTTTGTTGTGGACGTCATCATCTCACTGCTAAAGCTCTCAATTCAATAGCTGAGTTTACTTGCAGACTTGAAAATGATAGTTTCAGGTTTCGCTTAGTAGGTGTTTGGTCTGTCACTGCCTAACAGCTTGTCTAAGTCTCAGATACTATAAAATCCAGTCAAGAGCAAGGTCATAATTACATTTTTTAAGCAAAATAGTTGGCAGCAAAAAAGAAACTGGCTTATTAATCTGTCTTTTCTCTGCCGTAAGAACCAGCATCTTTCGTAACAACCCAAGAGACTTTAGTCTGGATGCCAGTGGCATAGAGACTTTAAATTATTCCTAGTATCTCTGTGCCAGCATTATGTGCCTGTGCTGCTTCTCCCCTTGCTCACCCTTCCTTTACATAAAGATTTTCCCAAGGCAGAGAGCACTCTGCTGCTGATTTCCATGTTCATCAGTGACAGACATGAACATTTTGGACTCCACAGCAGTTAAACTCTATTTATAATAAATAGAGTTGGGTTTCCAGAACAGGAAGGTTTGCACTCTCATCTGCTCTCCAGCTCGCCCCTCTCACCGTCAACTTTATGAGCTGGTTTTCTATTCACAGTAGCTTTCTTGTACTGTTGGTCCTATCCCACAAGAAATAAAAAAAGAATTCGAATTTTTCTTTATACATGCTTTGCAGCATGTCATTCCAGACAGTTTGCATCTTTTTTCCTAACATACATACATACAGATATGTATACACATACACATACTTTATGTATGTTTTATAAATGTATGTTTTGTAGAAAGAAGTCAGTCTGAGTAACAGAACTTTTGTTTTCATACTTGATTATACAGTCTGTCTCCCATTTGTGTTCTGTGCTGCTTGCATTGATGTGACACGATGTATGCTCCTCAATTAACAGCTTGGCTACCAAAGAAGACCAAGAAGCAGAGGCACCTGACCAGGCACACTCTGAAGCGGTGGAGGAGGCTTCTGATGCTGCTGCCCCTCCGGAGAGTGAAAGTAGCAGAGAGAGCCACAGCAGTGACTCGGACTCTGATGGCCCCATACTGTACACAGATGACGATGATGATGACGATGATGCAAGTGCTGAAAGTAAGCCCCTGACAGGAAGGGTGTACTGGGAAGGGGTGGCCACCTTTGGGTATATCTAATGTATATGTTTGGCCTGGGCTGGCTCAGAGAGCCTACTAAGCTGCTGTGATTGCATCCAGATTGCTAACTGGAGCTTACAGGTTGAGCGTAGTCCAAAGACATCTACATCCAGTGAGATTTTGTGCAGCTGCCTCCGTTAAATTGTGGTCTTCAGGAGAGCGAAGACTTTGGGATGGAGCTGCTAGCAAGCACATCAATCTGTGGGAGATTCTTTTTGAGGATGTGTGTCTCTGGCAGGACATCCTGCCAAGAAGTTACAGGCTATCTTTTGCGCATTGCATTGTGTAAGCATGCCTGACCCATGATAGTGCAAAGTAGAAAGGACAGTATGGCTGCATGGGATGGTTTTAGATGATTTAGTATTTTACCACTACTGAGAACTGAGTGTCCTGTTTCTCCCAGACAACTGTGATCAGAAACCTGCTGGGGCCTGTGCAATGGTGGGAGCAATTCAAGCATTGCGCGGATGGGAGTGGAGGTGGGAGGAGCAGGTTCAGGAGAACATGAGGTTGGAACAAAGCCTCCAAGTTAGGGCATCAGTGAGCCTTTGATTTGGCTTGCCCATGTCATGAACCTCTGCTGTTACAGCACCAGTGTAGCTTTCAACTGGATCGAACTAGAAATCCTGGAGTTTCTTATGGGAGTAACAGGCAGGGGTGAACAACAGAGGAGGCCCATCAGTCAGGAGCTTCACTCTCTGAAAATCATTTCTTCCTCCTTGATCAGGGTGTTTTTAAGCACTGGAGCACCTTAGCAGATAGAGAAAATCATAGTGGATTACTTCTAAGTTTACAGCTTTGAAATCTCATCTGGGGTCATGGCTGTATCATTGCCATGTATCATTTGGCAGAAGTCCTTCATGCTGTGAAGGGGGTTGTGCTGCCCATCCTCTGCCTCATCCCTGCTCCCAGCTGTTCCTTTTTCCCTTAGGCCAATGCTCATGTTTGGCTTTTTCAGTGGTGGCTGATTTTCAGTGTAATCAGTTCCCTGGTCCAGCTCACCACATGGTTGCACCTGTGCTGGAGCAAAGGAGGTGGCAGCAGCAGCAACCTGTCAGGAGTAGAGGGGGGAGCAGCCCCACCCCTACCACCTGCAGGGTGGCCTGATGTCTGAATAAAAAGACCATCAAACGATGGCTTGAGAGCCTTGCCTGCAGCCGTGCAGGAGGAGGTGCTTTGCTGTGCTTAGGGAAGAAGGCCTGAACACAAAAGTTCTGTGTACTGAAGGGGAGTGAGGGAAAATGAACATTTTTTTTTTCCCTTGGACACTGGTGCAGTAGAAGGTGAAGTGCCAGCTAGCTCAAGAGGCTGAAGTCTTCTGCAGTTTTGTATTTGGTTTGTATATGATCCGAAGTGGTAGCAACCAAAATTTCATGTGTTCAGACAGAAGCACGGTGTCTTACAAGAAGTGAGCTGGGAGCCTGTGGCCTTTCCAAACTGTCTAATGCTGTGAAAACCTGTCAGCCTATGACATATGTAGCCCCCTTGGTCACAGTATCAAGAGATAAAGGAAGGACTAAAGGCCGTGAAAAATACTCTTCCTTCCACAGCCGGCTGAAGCTAACGCTGGCAAAATTGTACAGCCTTTGTCCGTAGTGTATCTGTTTTATGGAAAAACAGGTTGCTTCAGTGCCTGAGGGTTTCTGCCTAGGTTACTTTACAAGCATTCTGAACACTTTTCTAAACTGTGTTTTTTGTTTTAATTTACAAAATCAGTTAAAGATGAAAAGCACTACACAAGAACTAGTTGGTTTTGATTGAAAAAGAAAGATTGAAAGAATGAGGGAAAAGGTGAGAGAACAAGACTAAACCATTTAAGGATGAAGAAAAAGAGCAGCAGGTTATTAAATATACTAAGTAGATAAATAAACCAACATCTGATGTATCAGACTTCAAAGACACTTAAGTGTAGCTTTGTCATTTTTATCCTATCACTTCACAGACGACAAGTGATGTTTGTAAAACTCCTCTATCAATTTGGCTGGTAGCTTTTTCATCCAGGCCTTGCAGCTTTTTATTGTTGTGAACTGAGCTAAAACTATTTTTCTTTTGATGTTAATTGAAAGTCCTCTGCTGCATGTGGGAACAAGGCTGCTTTGGAGAGTTATTAAAGTTCTTCCTCAGAGTTTGTGTGTGTAACCTAAGCATGAATGAACTAAATCTACCCTTCTCTTCATTTCCTCAGGCTCTTTGGCAAGCAAAATTCGTCGCAGGGATACTCTTGCTATCAAACTTGGCAACAGACCATCTAAGAAAGAATTGGAAGACAAAAACATCTTGCAGCGTACATCTGAAGAGGAGAGGCAGGAAATCAGACATCAGATTGGAACGAAGCTAGTGAGGTATCAGTGGCAGGGTAAACTTGGTTTCACTGGGTGGAGGTGGAGGAAGAGAATCAAGAACACTGGGTTCACATTTTAAATGCAGCCCAATGTGTGGTGCAGGATCTTCATGGTACAACTGCCTGGAAAACAGTGGGTTTATTTCTCAAAAAGCTTTAAAATGTCAATAATGCATTTTTGTTCTGCAAGAAACAATCCTAGAGCTTCTGGGGCTTTGAGTTGTTTGGGTTTTTCAAAAAGAGGAAAAGAATAAGAGTGACTCCAGAATAATCAGTGCCATGGTTCAAGGTTTTCCTCACATTGGCTAGCAGGGATTTGCACTTGTATATCCCCTTCTTGGACTGAGTAGTAGTTCCTGACACACAGAGCATGCCTGCACGTGTTCGACCCTCCTGGCCCTCCCCATCCTCCTCCTGCTTTCTAATTCCTTCGTTATTCATGTGCTTGTTCCACGAAAAGAAATGGAGGGAAGCTGACTTTGGAGGTCAGTGTTCAGTGTTTTGCTGTGTTCAGCATTGAGGCATGTCTTTCTCATGCTGTTTAACTGCTGTGAGATATATGTTGCTTTCTGTTCCTGGACTGGAGAACATTGCATAAAAAAGACTAATTTTCACTTGCGTTTTTACAAACTTTTTAAAAAAAAAATCCTCATAAATATTAATTTTGGCTTCCCTGGTCTCTGAGAATAGACTACAGCATGTGTGGATTTTCCCAGACCTGTCCGTGTTTCTCTTGCACTCAGAAATGTTGTCCAGGCAGATCTGGAGGATGTCCTGTGTTTGTTGGAGATTTCCAGGTCTTGGGTAGTCCAGCCAGTATTGTTGGAGATTTCCAGGTCTTGGGTAGTCCAGCCAGTACTGCTCCAGTACGGAGTATGGCCGTCCTGCATCAGCACTTGAAGATGAACCAAGTAGCTCTGTGAATCAGGTGGCTGGCTAAGTCATTTATTTCATCCCTTAAACATAAGAGTGATACATCTATGATGTAGAACCCAAGGGTGATTTTGATTGTGGTTGTTATCACTGCTTTACTAACCGAATCCCAGCTCCGGTGATCACATCCTGCTTGTTGGTGCTCCCTCAGGGGCTTGAGCTGCAGAAGCCTCTCTGGTCCCCATCCTGAGCTCCTTGCACAGGGACGTTGCTGGTTCTGCTGGGGAGCTGGCATGCTCCCCGCACAGCTCTGCTTTGGTGGCAGGAGACATCATCTGTGTGTGTCAGGGCTGTGCTCTTGCCTGAAATCACAACCAAGGTTGATGCCTGTTCCTTAAAAATTCCTGGCGTGGTGGTCAGCACCCGGCAGCGTTGAGGTCTGACGGGAAACCTGTTCCCATAGTTGGGTCAGGGTCGGGTCCGGTCGCAGCCTGGGACCTCCTACAGTGGGGACTGGTCACTTGGGGTGAACCTGCCAGTCCGCCCCACCAAATCTGAAAGTCCAAGCGTGGTTTGAATGAGATGGGTTTCATGAGGCCGAAGATAATCTGTAGTGAACTGTGTGAGGTTTGCTGGACAGAGAGGCATCTGTTATTAACACATATGCAAAATTAGTTTTACTGCTGAGATTTTTCTTATTCCTTTTCTGGAGTGAATAAGTGAAGCTGTTTAGTAAATATAGACACAACATCAACCATGTTCTCCACTGTACAAACCAGAAAATTAATATTGCAGGTTTTTTTTTTTAATGGCAGCTGTTATATATAGGTAATTAAATGAAATTAACTTTCACTTAAAACTCCTAATTGTACGTACAAATCAGTGAGGAATGCATAGCTTATGTTGTGAGTTTTAAAAAAAAAATAATGAATAGGATTTGCACTCAGAATATCTAAGAATAATCTATGATTGCACAACTTGTAATAATCATGGTGCTTGGTGACAAAGAAGGTTTATGAACTCTTTCATAAAATTCTGTACTGTAAATGAGGAATTTAAGTTTTCTGGTACAATTTCTGTAATATTATTCAAGTATCAGTTATTAACGTGCTTGGGTGGCAATAGTACATCTTTTAAAACAAATGGCCACTTGGTACTGTGGTTACATGCACAGTTATTGTAACTGTGTCTGGAAATTACCTGTGTTGTTGAATACCTCTGCTGGCAAAGAATAGCATGGCCACATGAGAAGCACCTTGTAAGCTGTATTACAAATCATAATGTGTTATTTGGATGTGGTTTTAAATCAGTCACTTTGTTCTCACAGGAGACTTAGCCAGAGGCCTACAACTGAAGAGCTAGAGCAAAGAAATATCCTAAAGCGTAAGTATTGTATTCAGGTTTCAGCTAGTATTTACTTAGAAAGTGAGCATATGTTGGATTCGTATGGAAGGCTATCATTGTTGCTCTAGCGTTAGAGCCATAACTGGAGAGAAACCATGTTCTAGAAAATAACATGTCACCACTAGATCTATATACCAACCTGTAACAGTAGCTGTGAAAACAGCATATATTCAAGATGCTGAATTTTGCTTGTCTCAATCCCACTTCTTCAAGCTGGTCCCAAAGACAAGGAATGACTTCGATACCCCTTAGAACTAGTTCTAGGCTGGTTAAACTTCCGCCTAATTTTTAGGAGGAGGAGGAGGGAATATCAGTAGCAGGCAGAGGCAGGATATAAGGGCAGGGGTTGGAAGGTGGAGTAGAAAGAGGAAAGGTGAAGCATTCGGGGGAAAATGAATAGGTATATCCCAACTACTTCAGCATGCTGGCCTTCACAATTCTGACATCCTCTGTGCATGAGACATTCTCACTGAATATCTTCCCATTGATTAAACTTTTCCTCAGTATCCCTCTTGAAAAATTTAAGACTATAATTCACATAGTGAAGGGCAGAGGAATGAAGTACATTGGATGTTTACCCTCAACATCTGTTCTCCCATTTACTTATGTTGGTTTTGTTCTTAGGCTGGCAAACGCTTCAGAACAGGCATTTTTTGTCTTCCTGTATGAATCTTTCCATAGTATGGGTACACATACTGTAACAGTTGTCATGCCTGGCTCCTCTAGCCCTCTGTTCAATGATGCTAAAGTAGAAGAAAGAAATGAAGAAAATGCCTGTGGAAGCATTTCACACATAGCAACAAACCCAAAACCTCACCTGTTCTTAAGGTGTAAGAACTTTCCACACTTCATGTCACTGAAAGAACAGGTGTAATGCCATTGTTTCCAACAATTGTTCAGAAAAGTCGAAGTTCATCTGTACAACCCCGGTGCACAGCATGCTAATGGAAGAAAAGAAAATGGACTGTTTACCCGACAAAGTCCGTGGACTGATCACTCTGTCACCTGCTGAGGCCAGAAAAAGAAAAAAAAGTGGACTGTTTACCCGACAAAGTCCATGGACTGATCACTCTGTCACTTGCTCAGGCCACCAAATCAAGGAGGCATAGCAATTACTGGCTTTCAGGCAACCATCCGCGCTAATGAAATGCTACTGCTGCCAAATAGTGCCATGTCTTATTGAAAAGGGAAGCTACAGTTCACGCATTGTGGTGCACAGGAGAGGGTTCAAGGGACTCCCATCCAATACACAGTGTAAACAGACTTTCTGAGACTATAATTTCTGAACCTATAGATTGCATAGATTAATAAAGATTAAATTTGAAATATGAATGGTTTTTTAATACAAAAAACCGCTCATGCTGGGCTATGAGGGAAAGGTAATCCCAAACCATCTTTGCTGGGCGAGGATACAGCCACTGAGCCGGGAGCACCAGCTGGGCTTCCCCACTGCCCTCTCTCTCTGCCTAATCTCTAGATAACTAATCTAGCAACAAACCTGCCATGTATTTAATATCCCTTTTGCCATTGTTTATTCCGTTCACTGATTTTGCAATAAGTAGCTCAAGACTGGAAAGCAGCTAATAGATTTATTCTCCTGTTTCAGCTTGTTTACTTTAAGCTTTTGGCAGCGTCCCAGGCTTTGCACTCAATACCTCCTGCTGCTGCCGGGTGCTGTCTTAAAGAGGCAAGGGAGAGCAAGAAATAAAGGCTGGAAAACGGCATTATAAATCACAAAAAATCGCAGAGTCGTTAATGAGCACATGGAGAATCCAAAACTGCTTTTTGCTCGTCACCGAGATAAAAAGTATTTCGAGTTGATAGTGATCTTTAAAAAAGCAAAGCAAACCAAAGCAAGCCGGCGTTTGTGGTGACAGCCTGACTCAGAGCCCGTTCAGAGTGCAAGTTCTCTCTCAGCTCTAAAGCACTCGTATTATTTATCAAAAGTATTACATTCCCTTCCTGTGGATCATTCAAAAATGTTTACATACCTTAAATGCCTTTGTTGTTGTAGGCAGCTTCTGTGAAGAAGTTGGGATTTCTTTCGTAAAGCTTCCTTCCTCCTATTTTTAGGCAATGGATGTGGAGAAAGGGTTATATTATTGTGTGTATGTAAACTGCAGCTAAGGGAGAGTATTGTTTTCAGCAATATCTATCAGACTCAGAGGTTACATGAAGTGGTAAAGGTCTAAATGTTTATTTCAGGATTAAGTTCATTCCAAATCTTGTAAGAGGTTCAGAAAAAGTCCCTATTTTTTCTTCTTTTGTATTTCCAGTTAGTGAGGAAATCTGTCTTGCAAGAAGTTTTGTTTTGATAATACTTCCAGGTAAACCAGTTACTCAAAATCATGTGACCGAGTATGAATGCAAGACATTGCAGGCGGATTTCTATAAAAACAAGTTGGATAAAACTATCCAGACTTCTGAGTCTTCCTACATTAAAACAAAGTTACGATAACTCAAGTGTCCACTTGAAGGAACAGATAAAGCCCTGTGTTTTTAGTACAAATGGATTTCTTGTGTACTGGCTCTGAGCCAGTAGTATTTATAGTATTGCATTATGCCAAAGAAACTTTTTATTCTTCCAGGAATTTTGGATTAAGATAACTGTATTTTTTCCTGTATTTGTAAGGGACAGTAAACTTCTTGTACTGCGCACCTGCATGCCTGCCAGTACTGGCTTTGTGGAAAACAAGGTTTAGCTCTTGATGCGAGTTAAGGAGTATTAATGGTTGTCTTTGCTTGTAAAACCAGAAAAGAGAAACTGCTTTGTGCATTCCAGAGCACTGCAAGAGGCAAGCGCGTTGTTTGTCTTTTCTTTCTCTTTCCCTAGCAAGCCCACAGAGAAGTCTAAACATAGCTAATCCCATAGGGACTCAATGGAAAGTTCGGTTTTACGCTCTGGGAGTACTTTCTGGTCAAGAACGAAGCAGTCTTCAGGCAGAATAATTTCTCTCTTCTCTTTTCCCCTCTGCTATTAAACAGATGTCCCACAGAACAGAAAGTGACCAGATTTAATAAGGCAAGAGTTGCAGGAGCAATAATGTAGAGATGCCAGGGAAGCTGCTTGTTCTGCTTTGACCGGTGTTATTTTTAACTCAAAGGCCACGATAAGTGATGCTAAGCAAAACTGTTTCAATTAGAAGTCAGATCCCAGTTTGACCTCCTAGGAGCAGCAGGCAGGGAAGGAGGGAAACCGTAGTTTTGCTGGGATATAACTGGAGACTCCTGCAAGCAAAGGGTGCTCGCTGGGCTGGTCCTTTGCCAATACAGCAGCAGCAGGACATCTGAGGAGGGGATTTGCAGCTGGGAACGCTGTGTTTCCATTTTCTTGCTCCCCATCACACAGATTAGATCTGCTTTTAAGGTGGAAAGAGTCAGGAGTGTGTTCCTCTGCATTAATGTGTTCCTGTTCGGGCAAGCCAGTCAGTTCATACCTGCAGCTAAAACTTGGCCCTCCGCCTGGAATTTTCCACAGCACCTGAAGAAAGCAGGAGGACCAGACCTCACTATGGCAACTTTCAAAACTTTTACCTTAAATGAGCAAAAATATGTAGTAAGTGTTACAGTTAGTAGGAATTTGCATCAGGGCAGTATTTCTGTAGCACCCAGCTTAAATCAGTGCTCTGCCCAGCAGGCTGGAGATGGGAAATAGGTGCTTTAGGTACAAGTTGGAGTGGGTCGGTGCTGTAGACTGGAGGCCATCTGCCAAGCAGCAGATTCAGTATACTAGCAGCAACCACCAGATTTCAGTCCCTTTCCTCTAGCTCTTGAGTTTTGTTCCTAGAAGTAAAACAACTTGAACATATAAACCACATCCTGCCCCCTGACCTCTCATGCAGAAGACTGTCTGTTCCATGGGTTTGATCCCCTCCTGCCTTGCCCGGGAGTGAAGGAAGCTCGTTCTGCTTCCTGTTGAAGTTGTCCTCCAAAAGGTGGGCTTCCAGCTCTCCTTGACAACCTGCTTCAGGACCTGCCTGGGCCCTCTGCCCAGCAGCTAACAGGGTGGCCTTGCTCGTCTCCCATTTCTGGGTGGTCTCCTGTGTCCACCCATCCTTTCGTGCAGTCATCTGCGCTCTGGGTCCGCAGCCCACAGGGAGATAGCTTTGCGGCTTGGGATAGGCAGCTAACTGTCAACCTTCCTAAGTGTCCAGATCAACTTTTCTGAGTTACTTTATTTTCCCCCAAACTATAGAAAAACACTATTTCAGGTGCTGTTGGTAGTTGTTTCTTAAGGTACGAATTAAGTAGTGTGAGCCCCTGTGTCTGACATCAAGTGTCTTATTGCTGCTTCTTAGGAGATACAGTGGTTTAGGTAGCAAAGAAATGTCAAGATATGAATAATGAAGAATCTATTTTGCAAACTAAATTAAGGAAAAGGCAGTACAGTGTCCTGTATATCTAGCTGCATTTTTTCTGCTGTCCACTGCTGGAGAATTTCTGAGACTTAAACAACTCAGTTCATGAAGGGACAAAGTTCTTTATGTCAAACGATTCCAGGTAAACGGAACCCCAAATTAATAGTTTATGTTTAATTACCTCAGTTACTATGTCTGTTGATTGCAAAGACAGTATGTTTAAACAAAAGCCTACAGATGATTTACCTGTCCAAAATAGCTAGAGAGCTTTGGAATTTGTTAGGTGAAGATGTTATAAAGAGAGTTCTTATCTAAAGTCATAAGTCCTTAAATACACCCAACTTGTTTATTGATAGATATAATAATAAAAAAATTTAAAATGTAAATTAATCTTTAACTCTCCATTCTTCAGTTTTAGTCAGTTTACAGTTCCTCTACCAAAATAGGCTATCCATTTATTCACTATTTAAGAGACAAGCTATTAATAAACCATAAATTACACCCGCATTTCAGTATCCTACTGAAATCACCAGCAACACGAGACCCAACCTAGCTGGGCAGCAAGCCTGTGTGATTGCATCTTGCTGATAGAAACTTGGACTTGGTGTTGGACTCTTCTCAGAGAGCAGGTCTTTTTCCTACTGTAACTTTCTTCTTTTTCTTTTTTATCATTTGGTCGTCTTTCCCTTGTATTCTTACATGAGAGCCTTTGGGTTAGTAAATGAAATCTGCAAGTACCACAAGGTGTCCTGTCGTAGTGTTGCCTCCAGTGTATTCAGTCATGATGCAGAAGGTCCTCTGTGGCCAGGTTGCTTATACTACCACAGCAGGCTGGCCATAGCAGATAGGGCAGATTGGACTATACCAGGATTTAAAACTGCCTTTTCATCTGTACAGATTGGCTGCATCCACAATAGACAAATCAATTCCTTTTAATTTATAGTTAGCCTTGAGCTGCAACGTGGAGTCCATAATGCCCAACCACGAATAAAACAGGATCAGAATTTTATGGATATCTCTAGGTGTGATATTTCACCCACAACAGTTAACTTTGCATATAACCATCAGATGTGGACTGAAAGGGCAAATAATATTTTTCAAAATCTGCATCAATTTAAAAAATCTGCATCAAATTAAAAAATATGAATATGGCTTTGTAAATGTGATTTTCACTGGCACTTAAGAAATCAAGTTTGGTTAGCACAGAGATTTGTTAAAAGCGCATTTCAGTCTCATGCCCAAATACATTCAAAAAATGCACATCATTTTCTGCTGTACTCATTCATTTGGTCTAGCTAGTGACCCTTAACCAAGAGAGCTTGATTACTGAATCACAAGTCTGCATTACAAAATCAGAAAAAAAAATTAAAGTAAGAGAAACAATTTGCGCTGACAAACATCAGTGAAACGAGTTGCCATTGATTCGTTGCGTCCTGTAGCAGCAGAGGACACTCAGCTGATTTGGATACTCAGAGCAAACATTTTTCTTGAGCCTTATGAATAATTAGAATCCAAAGTCAATAGGTGGCATGTTGGAAGTAAAAGCAGCAGTGATTTTAGTGTTAGGACAAGTAATTGAAACATTAGGTGGCTCTTTCAGGGTACGTCTTGTTTGCTGTTACACAGAAAGGAAATGGCAGACACCTCCTCTTTGCTGTGTTCCTGACCCACAGTGGTGACTTGAGATGTCTACACAATCTGGGGAAATGAGGATAGGGAAAAGAAATGAGAGCACACAGAATCCAAAAAGCAGGCAACACGTGCAGGATAACCCAGAAATATGAGAAAACATGAGACAAGACTTGGAAGTCCTGAAGCTTTCAACCAAGAGAAATACAGCATTTGCAGTTTATAATACTTAAATATTCACTCATTTTTATCTCTTCTGAAAACAGAGAAGAATGAAGAAGAGGAACAGGAAGCCAAAAGAGAAATAAAACGTAGACTCAGCAGAAAGGTGATGATGTGTTTTTTGGATTGCGTGTTTGTGTACATAGGTTTATATTATAAGATTCTGAAAATCTGTGTGTGTATACATTACTGCAAATGTCTGTCAGTCATGCCCTCAGATTAGAAATCTGTTGAAAAATCAGTACAAGCCAAGTCCATCTTGCAGGAAACTCCTTCCTGTCCACTTTCCCATACCTGGAAAAGCATACAGAGTCTGGCCATGCTTAATATTTGTCCGTGCAAGCAGGGGAGAGAAGCGACCCGTGTTTCTTTGGTGAGCACGACCACTCCTGTCGTGTGTTGGAGGCAGCCACACCTGTAGATCCTCTTCCCTAGAGCAGCAGAGAGGGCAGCAGAGCAGTGTGGACCCTAAGAAATCCCTTCACTGTTCTAACTGCGTCGGCGGTCTTGGCCACTGCAGGTGGGATTGCGCTCATTGTCCCTGGATATAAGGCAGCTATGGATCTGCTGCCCTGCTTTTGGGAGATTGTCCTGGGACAGGATGGGGGAATTTTTCATAAATGTCCCTCCTCCGCCCTTCTGTGCAAAAATACAGTTTCCTTAATATGGTCTTCCTTAGTTAATTAAAGTGAATATTGTTTGAGGTGACTGAAACTATTTGGCATTATAATGACCCCCAGATGTTAAAACCCAAGTTTTTTGGGCATCTCAAAATCCTGCTTATTTTCGGTATCATAGTTGAACACAGCAGACTGTGTAATTGTTGATGCAAACAGACCTACTGCCTAGTGGGGTAAATAGTGTGACAGTTGCAAAGTCACAATTAATATTCCAGGGATAACTGTCATGATTTTCTGTGACCTGCCGGACAAAGAGTATTTTTGTAATTGAAGAAATTAGGTTGTGCTGCTTCCCCATTCCCGTGCAGTGCTCCCAGGATGGTGCCTTTTTTTAGACACCTGAAAGTGACCCTATTTAGAAATACCATTAAAGTTCTCTTGAGATTACATCATACCCTCGGCTTTTATTTTATTTTATTTCATCTTATTAAACGTACTATTTTCTGCCTCCCACGTGCAGCTCAGCCTGAGGCCTACAGTGGCTGAACTTCAAGCCAGAAGAATCCTTCGGTTTAACGAGTATGTGGAGGTCACGGATTCTCCGGATTACGACCGTCGTGCTGACAAGCCTTGGGCCAGGTTAACTCCCGCAGACAAGGCAAGGGACAAATGTAGATAATAAGAAAATGCTCACATCTGTCACTCTGGGGGGACTTTCTTCTGGTTTACGTTCTTTTGACACCAGCATCACAAATGACATCTGTTGGAGGCAGCGAGATTGTCATGGTACTGCTGTGCATCTACTGCTTGCAGCTAAGAAAACCCGCTCAGGTGCCTATTAGGAGCATATTTGCCACCTCCATTACAGCAGTTCAGGCCAGAATTTCTTGCATTTTTAAAACCTTGCTAAGCCAAGCGCACAGGTTTCTGCAGCCAGAAGCATGCATCACTGCCACCGAGAGTTACTTCTGCAGCTCATTCAAGTGAAGAAAGGTAGAAGCTGCTCCATCCTCCTAAGGGTTCTTGGCCACAACCATCAGTGCAGGTGCTGACCGTATGCATGCAGCACGCCTCCTTGCGAAGCTTGCCCCCAGCATGCTGCAGTTAACAGTTCCTCTGCCTAACTGCAAAAGATGAAATAAGTGCTTCTGTGGTTCTCTTTAAAAAAAACCAGATCAGTCAAAGATTGCCATAAAATAATCTTAATTTCCCTCCTATACCACTTCATAAAAGGAAAGCTGTGGGATTTATGTATCTAAAAGTGCCGGCCCTTTTAGCACGGTGTCTGCACCAACTTTTATGGAAATCCTATGAGATGTGCTTGGCATGAAAAGTGGTATGTGCAAGAACCCACTGTCTTTTAGCTAAGGACTGTGAAGCACTGATTTTATTTCAGCTTGTATTTTAGTACTCAGGCCAGCTTATCTGACAATCAAAGGAGAATCTCATATCAAGTCAAGGTGGAGACATTAAAAATGTACCCAGAAGTGTTTGTAGATGTTGGTTCTGGGAGGTGCTGAGCACTCTCTAGTCCTCACATAGTCTGTGGGAGGTTAGAGCACCCAGCACCTCCACTTTCACCTAGGTAACTCAGCCTCAATCAAGGTAAACTGCACAAGAAACAACAGTAATACTTCCTGCCTGCTTTAGGGTAGAAGTTTTTAATTGCAATTCATTTTTGTAACGAACAGGTGCCCAAGGCTGGTTCTGTGATCCCCATGTTTGTTGGCCTCAGCAGAAAGGCAAAGGCCCTGGGTTGCCTGGAAAATCCCTTCCCCTTTTTTCCGCAAAGAAGTCATGTTTCTAATTCCAGTGGGAGCAGAAAATTGTGGTGTAGCTATATTACAGAGCTGGAGCTCTGGTGTCTTTGCTGCTGATTTGGTGCTCAGAAATAGCTGTCTCTTTCCTAGCTATTACAGCAGCCTCGTGTAAGCATGCTGTTGTGGCTAAAAGAACCATCCCCTGCTTAAAATGAAGTTTCTCATTTATGAGACCGCAGTCTGATGATGCTATAATTTTATCATGCTGCTTGTGTGTTCCGCATTGAAAGGCATGCGCACCATATGACGTTTCTTTACAGATTAATGAAATGATACTGCTTTTATTTAAAATGGTGGAAGAAAAGAGTAAGAATAAACTGTCATTTCATTTCACACTGCAGGTAGGAAAGCGTATGGCATGGAAACAAAAGCCCTTGTAGTATATATTAGAATATTTCAGAAATTATATTTATTACTTGATGCAGTAAATTGCTTATCACTGTTTTAACATAAGCAACAAGGCATTTAAAAAGTGCACTGAATTTCTGCTGTTCTTGTGCATCTGCCAACTGAAAACACGAACGTGAAATGTCCAAATATTTCATGTAATTTTATATAAAACTAATCAGACCAAGTGACTAATTCCACTTAAAAAAAAATGCCATTCATCCCGCATCCCTGATGCCGTGTCTGCAGCGGGGAGCCCCGAGGCCCCAGCTGTGTGTACGGTGCCCGTGCAGGCAGCGTGACCCCCGCGCTGCTCCCGGGCTGTGTCCGCAGAGACTGTGCCCTTGGGGCTGCAGGCCCAGCAGGTCACTGGCCCGGCTCAGCAACCCAGTCCCGTGCCCGTTTTTGTCTGTAGCAAGTGCCACATTTTGATGGGTGGTTGGTTCACCCGTTGCAGAAGATTTGGTGTTTCTTCATTTATTGTCGGTGTTTTTGCTTTTAGTTTCTTGGTAGTGTCTTACTGCTCCAGATAGCTGTAACTGAAAAAAGTCATTCATGTTGATAGAAATGTGTGAGAGCTGTGGGTTACAGTAAGGGAGATGGGAAAATGGGAACTGTAAGGCAACCTGCAAGAGCAGGGCCAGGTTCCTTGCAGACTCTTTACTTTCCTTGAGATTCATATTTCTTATGGTTGCATATATCATTATTCTTTCTTAGGCAGCAATACGGAAAGAACTGAATGAATTTAAAAGCACGGAAATGGAAGTACATGAGGAAAGTCGGCAGTTTACCAGGTGGGTGAATCTCTCTTCTGGCATAAGTTGGAGAAATGAGGATGACAGCGACCCTCTGCCTTTCTGCAAGTCCTCTGCAGCTGTGTCATGGCTTGCGTAGATTCCTACCGTGAGTCCCCTTGAATCCCACCTGAATCCCACCACTGATTCTCTTGGGATTCCCAGTGTTGCTGGTGCCATCCCTGAAGCTGGGTAGTTGATACAGCAGTGAGGGTGACTGCAGTGGACCGGTTGCTACATGGGAAAGGATTGTTTGGGAAAGAAGGAAAATGAACAGGAATAGGAACTTGGCTATGTACTGAGAGAGATGGAGTGCAAACTCCTGCTTACATTGTTACGTTTTTATGAGTTGCATTGCAATACAGAAACATAAGTACAGATCGGCACGAGTCATACAAAAAGAATCAGATATTTTTTCACAATAACTGAAAACAGTTGGATTCTTGAAAGATGACCCAAAAATCTCAGGGCTCCAGTGGAGTGACAAACCAGTTAAAAAGTGTTGTTTTTTTTTTTGAGGAGGGCCTTGGAAACTGGAGTAAAAATTAGGCACAGCCAGATTGTGATAAGTATGGGCAATGATGCTATAGGATCGTGGAAGAATCTCAACCTGAGGGAAATCACGTGCTGTCTGTTCCCTCTCCACCCTCTTTTTTTCACTGGTCATGTTGTGGAGCCACTGCACAGATGTCGGCAGAGTAACACCAGAAAAAACTAATTAAGAGCAGAACTAGATGCAGATGTTTTAAGTCGATTGCAATTTTGAAAATAAAAAGAGATTCAGTTTCCCCCGGGACCTCTCATTAAAAATTATATAGTTCACCACTACATTTGGGTTGATACAACAGAACTTCTAAGAAAACCCTAGACAAAAGTCTCTGGCCAGAGAATGAATTACTCATCTTTTGAGTTTTTTGAAGGATGATCACTGAGATAGTACAAACCAAAAGGCACTTGCACTGGCAATTGGTTAGCAAAGGTTTATTTGTGAAGTTCTGTGATAGAATGAGACAGCAAGGAAGCTGCTTATTAAATAAAAATACTTTAAAACATACAGTTTCTTTCATCATTACAAATTCAATATAAAATGCTCTTATCTTTGAATTGTTCAAATTTGGTATTAACCTTGGGAAAGAAAAAACACCAATTTTCATTGTTCATCATTTACAGTAATGACTGTCAGCTGAACTATTTTTCTACTCTTTGCAATTTATATTGATTCCTTTGTTACTTCATAACAGAATCCAAGAAACTGAGTTTCTAAGAATAGAGAAACAAATAAAAGTTTGGGAAGAGGACATTAGTAGATATTTATAAAGTGCTTCTAATGGAAATGCTATATATAGTCCAACATATTGCTGTTCTACACAAATACAAAAACCCTGTGTCTTTTTTGCAATGCGCTGAACCCTCACTTAGCAGATGAGCTGTATACTTGTGAATGTCAGCTTTTGTGTACACCTCCTTCATTTGAGAAATACATCCCTGTATTGTACTGTACCACGTTACAGGGGTAATGTGTGGCTCATTTTCTTTTCTCTTCTCTGGAACTGTTAAGAGAAAATGTGTCAAACAAAAACTTACGTAAATCTGCTGTGTTAGGAGCATCACTACCTATGCTTTTTTAAAGTTGCTGCATCTTTTACTGCTTCATGGATACATACATTTTTTAAGCCATTTAAACAGAGATTTAGAAGTCTTGTGATAGATACGTTGAGCACCTGATATTGGTTACCCTTTTATTTACCCGGATATATTGCCCTTTTGCTTGGATTCATCCTATTTAAACTGAGTTAGGATTTTAATTGCTGTCGGCTCCTAACTTCTTCTAGAAAAGGTTGGTGACACCGTTTGGAGCAACCCACCTCGCTATCCATCATACAGGCAATCTGGAGTGATGTACATGCCCTACCTAGAAGTCTAGTAAACAGTGAGGTGCATTTAGGCCTTCATGTTGCCACAGTTGGCTGCTGTTAATAGGAGGAAGGCATCTGCAGTGCTACTAAACTTGTTGCTTACTTTAAAAATTCAGAATTTTTGTTGGCCTCATTTTGCAGAAGGATTGAAAACCAGAAATTCCAGTTTTATGTTTTAGCAAAGCTTTTCGGATCTACTGACAGTGTCTCCAAATAGTGGATGCGACTGTGGTTAAATCTACATCGGTAACCAAAACAGACTGGAGACTGCTCTCTGGCCCTGAGGCCAGCAGGCTTGGCACAGCTTGAATTCCTACAGTTAACCTCTTCCCCCCATCCCAAAACAGGGTGACGTCCCCCCATACCCAGTCTGCCTGTTGGCCTGTGCTAATCCCAGCCATGCCTAGGCAGCATCTGGAAGGGCGCTGGCTGACCTGAGTGGAACTGTGCCAGGGACCACAGTAGCAGGTTAAGGGTATGGACAGACAGACAAACACCAGTGCCTGAGACACACCGTAGCCCTGTTTGATTTTCTAGGAGAGACAGACAGACAGTGAGGGATAATAGGGCTGACTCTAATCCCACTTAGACTAAGAAAATCAGGAATAGTTCTGTTCGGGCAACAAAAGTAAACAGCTGTGAAAGCAGAATCGGGATGATTCAGTCAGTTGAAATAATATAATTCTAAGTTTTTTAATGATTTCTCATTTCAGGTTTCATCGTCCATAACTGTTTGACCACATCCCATATTTCATGTAACAATTTTCTTTGGGGAAATCATTGTGTCCTGAAGACCTGAGATTGCACTGGAACATGACTGAATGTGAGTGTGTGCTACAGCTTGCCCTGAGGTTAATGAAGGCCGTGGCCCTCGTCTTTATCAGTGGACAAAGGATTTGTCTAGGAGAAGAACCCACATGAAGTGTTTGTCAGTGTTAAGACAGACCGTGGTCCATTGGCTAGCCCACACAGACAAGTCGGTGGACTGCTCCGGAGCTCCTCAAGTCAGGAAGAGCTGAAGACAATCACGGGAGAGCCTGTTACCAGGATCTCACCAGTCTGCTTAGGGTTGTGACTGAGGGGAGCTGAGGGGGGGTGCGAAAAGGACTGAGACTGTGGAGGAAGACGCTTGTCAGTCCACAGAGAAGAGTGGAATGGATGGGACTGCTTAACGATGCACTTGGCCAGTGGGAGGAATTATTTAAAAAAAAACAAAACTGAGAGTGCGAGCAACTGGACATGTATGTTTTTTAGTGGCTGCAGCCTGTCTTAGAAAGACAGCAAGCCACAAGTCCTCATGTCATTAGTACTTTAGTGAAGAACTGTCATTTTCTCTGGTGCCAGTAAATACAGTTGCCAGAAATTAGTCTTAGTATAACTCGGCTGTCTTTTTTAAAATCCCGATGAGCATGCTTCAAGAAAATACATTGAAAGTTCATGCAGAACAAGTCATATATTTTTTGGGTTTTAATGTTGACATACTCTGGATCTTCAGAAATCCATAAACAGCATTCAAAGGACAAACAACAACGTGTGACACTATGAATGCAATTAAATGCTTCATGTTTAGAAACACTCCTTGCTGTCTGCCACTTGCCGTTCAAACCAGAGGGATCATTATCTTTCTCACCTGTGGCAGGCAGTGGTGACGACTTTGACATCATGGTAGTGTGAATCCGAAATCAGAATTGAAATTGGGCACAAAAGTCTCTACTAGTAGGCTTGAGCAGTGATTACTAATGTGATTTTTTACATTTAAGGACTCTTGCGATGCTTTGAGGAAGAACTCCCAGATGAATCAGTATGTCTTCAGCCAGTGGTCTTGTAAAAGCGAACAGAAAATCCTTAGAGTGTCTGCAGCCTGTTTTTGTTGAGTGTGAAGAATGCTTCTTAGATTCGTAATTTTTTATACTATCTTGAAATTGTATATGTGAATACAGTACTATTAAGTGGTATGGAGTGTGAAAGGCAATACATGGTTTTTCTAAGTTGGCCCAAAGGCCTATTAAAAAGCCTGTGGCGTTGTTTACACTAAGAAATGCTCTGTCTTATATTAGCACTTATTTATCCTTTGAATTAATGTACACAACATTTTGGGGGGGGTCTGGAATTCACATATGCATACATTTAATGCAGTATTACAATATATTTGCTATTTATCCTTTCAAATGCGTGTACATGTTACAATTTATTTTTGTCTTTTATGTGCCCTGTTTAGTTTTGAATTATGAAGTGTAAGTGTTTCTTTTTCAGGCAATAAAAAGTCTGTGTAGATGTGATTTTTACCTCAGAACCTGCAATAGATTCTTGTGGAATGTTTTTAGTTTATAGAATTGAAAGTTGTTGTTTTAGACGTCAGCCTGAAGGCAGGAAGGCAATTTGGTAGCTAAAATTAGATCTCCCTCTTTGCTGATATTTACAAGACCAGGTTTGCATAAATGGGGTGGATTATTTTAGTAAAGAGCACTTCTAGTAACAGGAGAGTGTTTTCCAACAGCTGACACTCTATTATTTTTAAACAGGTTGACAAACCTTCTTTTAAAAAAGATAGATTTATATGACTGTTAGGATCACTTACATTTTAGTAAAAATCCAATGACGTATGGACCCCAAAATGTCAATAACCAAATAAAATAACCATCTGCATGCTTGTAACAAAGCAGAGGGAGCAGCACCTTCCTTTTGTGATGGAATCAATAAGAGGCATTAGGATTCCATTTGCAGAAAAGAGTTTAGCTTCTGTGAGGCCCATCATTTTACAAATATAGAAACACCACTTGGACATCAAGGAAGCAGTGAAAATGTATTCTTTGGCACTAAATCGTACAGGAATGATCAGGCCATTAGAGTTAAGATTTGTCAGCGCTTCTTATAGAATCTTAATTTTTATTTTTAGAATTTGAAGAGTAAACTTAAAAACTTATGCTAGCACTTAATAAATAGTTCTCCTGCTTAAATTTTTTGTTGTTGCCAAATTCAGAAATGCATGTCCAAAATCCTATAAAGCCCCACTATGTTGACTTTGAAGTATAAAACACTTCAAAGGAAATAAGTGGAGAAATTAAATAGACCTCAGTGTTGCCTTAATCACTTTCACACATTTGAAAGCAGCCAAGATACTAAAGGCAGAAAGATAGCTGTTGCACTGACATGCCAGAGTACGTATGGGTTACACAAGCAAACTAAAATTTGTTAAACTCTTAGGATGAAGTGAGGCTTAGGCACTTAGGCTTTCCCTGTCCTCATCCTGGGTTTGTTTTTTCTCAAAAGTATTCACTACAAGCCATTGCTACAGGCAGAATACTAGCCTGGACAGACATGCTGAGCTGATCTTTAATTTCATAGTATTTTGATTATAAATAATCAGATGCATTCTTTGGCCCACAATTCAGCAAACTACTTAAGCAAATTTATGTAACTGGACAAAAAGAGTTGCCTTTATTGGAACTTATGTAAAAATGTAGTATATTTGCAGAAGTAGAACTATAAACTATCCATTGTGTATTGTACCGACACACAGACTTAGAATTGTATATACTATTTTTATATTCTAAATATCAACTGGCAGAAAAACGACAGCTGTTAAGTGTTATCCATGCAATAAAAAACCCCAGGATTTTGGTATGTCACTATGTGCAGTGAAGCAAGTTTGCTTTACCTTATTGAGCTGCCTGAAGTCGGCTTCTGCTGGATCTCGTAGTCCTCTGTATTGCTGATTTCGGATCTCTTAAAGTTTGCTACAACAGCCCACTGGAAATAATATGTCATGTACCTAACTGTCTATGGTGCTGCATGCCTGTTAGAAGGGGAAAATCGGGATAAGTCCTGAGAAACTTCTGAGTGAGTAATCCTTGAGGGGGGAAAAATAAAAGATGTAAAAATGGCAAAGAGAAAAATAATGCTTTCCATGCAACGCAAAGTACAGTCCAGCTGGTTGAAAGGGATCAGTGTGTTAATTTGTATCAAATTATTGCACAAATCATTTAAATGTCATCCCCAACATATGGCAAACCTTACACACATACCTGTGTTCCACAGAGTCAGATATGAACTCAGATGTCTACATCCACACAAAGAGAAAACGAGTAGCTTGAAGTAGTGGTTTCTGAAATGACCTCATGCATCACGTCTATCAGTAGGATCACGCATCACAGCGTGCTGCTGTGGGTGCAGAAGAATGGACGATTAATCAAATCCTGATTTCTTCTTCACATAACAAATTGAAATCATTCTAGAGTGTCTCTTGTCTCTCTCTTCTTTCGGGTAATATATATTAGTCCTTATAACTGAAATTAGTTGTTTCAAATCAAAAATAGTCTATCTGAATTTCCTCGAATTGTGATACACATGTTGACTCAACAAGTGCTAAAAAAAATTATTTAAGCTAAATGCTGATGATTATTTAAGCGAAATACCATTTTGACCAGTGACAAGGTAGGACCAGTAGCATTTTCTCTTCAAAAACACCGAAAGTGTTGACAGCCTTTATAGGTCTACAAGATTGTATTTATTTGTTGGGTTTAGCATGTACCTGCAGTTGTGTGTGTCCCTTGCTGTGGTGGCCTTTACTGACCTGTGACGTGGTGTGAGGCAGGGAAGCCCCACTTTCTGCTTTGGCCACACTGAGCAGCTCTTAGAGAAGCACCACAACCTCGGTGTTGACACATAAAAAACGTGTCAGATGACCACTTTTCTTTTTCACTTTTTTTTTTCCTTGAAAACCAAATGAAAGCTGTGAATCAAAGGGAGGAAAATGTCCCTGATACTACAGAAATTAGACCCCTCCTTCCAGGTGAGATTAGTGCTTTGTTTGCAGCAGAGATGCTGCAGACCCAGATCTTGTGACGAGTAATACTACAGGTACATCAGAGAGCTTGTTTCAAAATAGCTGTCGCTTAACCTGATGGTAAACACGGTCTGAGCCACAATATTGTATCATCATAAAACGGGAGGGAGATCCAGCTATCACAGATTAAAAAGCTGGATCTAGTCTGGCAGCCCAGGAATCAGCCGAAACGCCAAAAGTCGGCTGCAGCTGGCAGCGGGTCGGAGCCCGGGTAGGGAGAACCGCGCTCTCCCCTGGGTGCCTGGCAGGCTGCACGGGTAGGACAGGTCTGGCTGAGCACTGCTGGCATCCTAAGGAGACACTCGAATATGAGCCCGTGTCTTAATGTCTGTTAACGCTTTAATGACAAAGTAAACCAAGCTAAAAGCTGACATTTGCATTAAATAGTCAGGTATACCAGAACTGCGTCTTTTAATGCTTTCACATCGTCTGTTTTTATTCTTATCTCAAGGAGTTAAGACCTGTGCCGCTGCTGTAAACTAAAATATAGACATACTCAGGGTGAAAAACAGAATAAACTTGCCTCTTGCCTTTAGGAGCTCCCACATTTAGCTCCGTTGTTGTTGCTATCTCTATTCTTCTTGTACAAAGCTCAGTGCAATGCTCACTGCTGGGACCTAGCTTTTGAGGAACAAAAAAAAAAAAAAGCCATTCTGGAAGTCTTTACTAGGTTGATATTAAAATATTTTGAGGATAAAATTAAAAAAAAAGTAAATTCCCCAGAACAGCTTAAAGTGTCTATGTAACAGACATCTGAAAAATAACCCCAAAACTTGCGGAAGTGTATCTATATAAAGGGAGAAATTCAACAGAAATAACATATTTCACTGTAATGTTTTGACAGGTTTCTATTTATTAACTTTAATGATTAATAAATTGTCTTGTTTCACTTCGTCAGTGTTCCCATCTTGTTTCAAGATTTTAATGGAAACAGAACTCATATGAACTAGATACAGCATTTCACCAATATTTCATTGTTTTCTAGAAGCTAAATACTGCATTGGATAGGAACAAAGAAAGTAATGGTATTCTCTGTATCTCCTTGTTCAATCATTAATTCTTTATATTAAAAAAGTCTTGCAATACTGTGTCAAATTTAACCATATTTGAACATTGTTATTATATAGTAAAATGTTGCTGAACATATCTTTTCTTCCTTTCACTACTTTGTGTGGTGGTATATTGATTTGTAAACTTGTATAAATTTTGGAATTAAAGAAATACTGTGTTTTGGATTATTATTATAGCTGATGTGATCTGAAACAAAAAGGTGTCAATGGCTTGTTTGACTGGGCACCTAACTGTATGAGTAGGGGTGGGAAGGGTGTGGAGGTGGCACATGCTAATTGCCCATAACTGTCCAAATAGGTCTCAAGATTTTTTTTCCCCTAAAAGAGAAATAGAATTCCATTTACAACCAAACTGCAAATCTAGCAGAGGTGCAAGAACGCTGCAGACCACATTGCTCTACACTCGGGAGCTAAGAAGTTTGTGTCCCTTCCCAGCTTTTCACAGAGCAATTGCTCAAATAGTAAATCATGGCAATATTAGTATGTCACGCTTTGTAGACCCACCTGTACCTGAAACACGGGGCATTCAAGAATGCTTATTTCTGTGGCAGAGCTGCAATACACTGCAGCAGGGTACTACCCAGTGCTAAGAAGTCTTGTGCACCCAACTCTTCCACTCACATCTCCAAGTACACCACCTCTTGGAGATGACTCCAGTAAGGAGCGCTTGATAACCCGTCCATTCCAGTGCAGGTAGCTAAGCTCCAGTAGGGTCTTACTAGCATCCAGTAAAGCCAGAATGTTCTTATGTGCTGAATATACTATGAGGAGGGGACAATCACCTGAAATGAAATTTTCATGTGAATTCATTGGAATTAAAATTTTGCAGCACATGATGGAGAGTGTCACCTGTTCATAGGCACTGGGCCAGTTCTTAGACTCCGTTGTTTTTATTAATTTGATTAAAAACACAAAGAAATTATGCTCAAAGTAGCTCACCTGAATTTCGCTAAATGTTCCTATTCACAAGTGAAATAAGGCAAACAAAATTCAAGACTTGGTTCCCCACTGCCCATCATGCTGGAAAGTTATTGGTAGCTATAAAAAAAATGTATCTGAAACCTTATCAGCTTAGAATTGCTGGTATTTAAAAATGCACTTTCCACATGTTTAAGGACTTTCAAAAGATGTGAGGCTGTGGAGAATCAATACTGGTAACTTTTCAGCTTATGCAGCATGTATTTTACATGACAATTATAAAATGAATGCATTGACTTGTATTTTGGCAGCTTGACTTAGTGTGATTAAGTATGGTAACTATAAAGAAGCTGCTGATCTGACATTGCGTTTCACACAGGCGTGTTGATATCTGTGAATGCAAATAACTGGAATTGTTACAAATCAATGACAGCTGCCTCTTGGAGTTTTTTCTGTACTGTAGTACGTATCTGTACACACACACACAAATATATTCCAATATCGTTATCTGAAAAATAGAATATGTATTATCTTTTTTCGTACAGTACATGTATTATGCTTGTTTTATGGTGTTTTTATTTAACAAGCAAAAAAAAAGCGTGCTGCCTGGTTGTACAGTGCTGTAGGATACTCTGCTGTGCACAGTTCCAAGTGCCTTAGACAACGGTTTAGCTCTTTGAATTATAGATACCTATGAGTGAATATATATATAAATATAAAATGAAGCAAATTACCTCATTAAAATTGTTCAGAAAATCTTTACAGAAAATATTTTGTTGAATGCCTAGCCCGTACACAGTCGTGTGTAAAAGAGTTAACTTCAGAGAGCTGTTACTTTTTGGAAAGCAGCCTCCAGAGACTGAAGTAAAAGCCCCACTGCATGGAAATGAGATGAATTAAGGTTCCTGAAACCTTCCTTTGAATTTTGGAGCCTTCAAACATATCTGGTAGCTCTCTTGTGGGTGGTGTATTCCTGCAGAGGTGTGTTCAAAGAGGTGATGATAGTTATTTTAGAAAGATGAAGTTCGCATTGTAACTCAATGGTTCAGAGACCCAATTTACGCTCCTGGTTTCCCAACATTTTTTTTATCAGCAAGAAGTGGTTTTCACTAGTTTTGGTTTCACTGACAGCAGATTTGCACCAGAATTACACCTACTGTACATGGACAAAACTGATCTGCATAGCTGAGGGTTCAACCAAGTCTGCAGTATGTCTGCCAATCTTCTAACATTACAAAGTGACTGACAATAACTTTTGCTCTCTAATTACTTTGTAATAACTTCTGCCTTGCAAGAACTGAGAGAAAAATTTAGTAGCATAAATTTCCTCACATGAAGGGAAGTTCTTGATTACATTAAGGAAACGTATGCTTCCAGCATATTATTTTTCAAGTGGCTGCCTCAACAGTGAGACCATTGCAACACTGACCATTCTTCCATGAGCACGAAAGTAGTGGTTGGTGGCCTAAGCCTTTCCCCCTCAGCCTCTGCAGACGCTCTTTGCCGAGTTTGAACTGCAAGGTGTCTCAGCGGACACAACGAGAGAGTACACTGGGATGGACGGCCTTGGAAGGCTTAGATGGAGTTAGAAGCTTAAGTAGAGAGAAACTCTCTCATACACAATTCATGTAGATGTGATACTAAATTTTGCACTTTGATATATCGTAAATCAGTTGGAAGGAGATGACTCACCCTTAGGTACCAACAAAGGAGGCAATATGATGCTTATTATTGTTAATACTTCAATCTTAAAAGTGATCTTCAGATGTATTACCGTTGGCATACATTATCAATCTTGTGTGATAAGGGAGCCTGTTGCTTTAATCACAGTGTGAGCATATAATATAGGTCCTTCCCCCTAAACACTTAGAATCTGAGCAGGAAATACATGGTGGGAATGTGAGTTAAAGCAAGTCAGAAAACCCTAAGTCTTGAAAAAATGAACAGGTGAATTTAACTTACACATATGAAGCAGATGGTTAGCAACAGAGCTGAGAGCAAGAGCTAATTTTTCCCACTTCCAGACTGCCATGATGCTCCTAGACCAGATTTGGGGTATATGGAAAGACAGTACTGCCACTATTATATAGGGGGTCACCAGGAGACCCCTGGTAGGGGTATGTAGGGGATTGTCAGGTGTAATCCTGTTACCAAGTCTACATACACGTACTTTGCACTTCTAGGGATGCCAGAGCTACCTCAGGGACCTGGAAGCAATAAGGAGCAATACAATCTACTTTGTTATCCCACAGACAAGTGCTAAGCACTGTATTTTTAACAGTTGGGTGATTCCACTCTTAGTCGCCTTGTGAAAAGCCAGCTCGACTACTCCGCCTGTCAGCGGGATTGCAGTATAGGCATGCTATAGGGAAGGAGTTGCTCCTGGCAGCTGCAGTCCTGAAAAACTTGCTCACAGTATGCAGTCAAAGGGTTGGTAGCCTTCCTGTTCCACGAGGTGTGTTCTGCAACCTTCAGAGGGCTGACAGGTGGTTGGACTTGACAATCTTAGGTCATATCTTGACAATCATAGGTCTTTTCCAACCTATGATTCTATGATTCTGTGATACTCACCATGTACTTGTAGGAAGCGAGAGGAAAGGAAGGCCTAGACTTTGCGCAGATATATGCAGGGGTAATTTGAGTCCTCTGGGTACAGCAGTCATTTCACAGAATCACAGAATGTTTGGGGTTGGAAGGGACCTCTGTGGGTCATCTAGTCCAACCCTCCTGCCGAAGCAGGGTCACCTACAGCAGGCTGCACAGGACCTTGTCC
>Ga0065711_1027471_pt1 | contig 49055 bp, 35 predicted proteins | sample Hoacrofraction12_FD_59098 | JGI IMG/M metagenome (GOLD analysis project Ga0065711, IMG submission 59098) | Hoatzin crop microbial communities from Cojedes, Venezuela - Epithelial fraction 12 v2 (version 2) | ecosystem: Host-associated > Birds > Digestive system > Esophagus > Crop | place... | reverse complement strand
TATAAATGGCAGCACTTTCTTGTCCTAAAGTTATTTTGTCTGTGTGCCAGTCCATCAGTGCCACATTTGCATGTTTCTGCAAGGTACTGAACTAGAAGTAAATGCTTATGGCTATTAAATGAAACAATAGGTCTCTGTAAATTTTTTTAACTGCAATTGAATCAGCTGTTGTTTAAGAAAATGAGTCTGACAATGGTACAAAGCAGCTTTAGAAGCCTCCACAAATGCACTTTTTAAGGACTCTTTCACAAAACTGTTGTCAGTAGCAGCTAGTAGAAATTATATCTTTTCATTTGAACCAGAATATTCATGCCTCGGAGGCTGAACTGAAAATAAATTTTGGAGAATATTCCAATCCCAAATCCTTTATTTTAATCATGGACACAGTACTCATTTTTCTTGTCTTTCTCTCAGATCTTATTGTATAAGGACGTGGCATGAAGGATGTCACAATTCAAAAAGTAAATTGGGATTTAATTAGCTTTGAGAGAGAGTCTTCCATTGTATGTAATAATATTTGTCTTAAAGGAAGCTATTGGAAGAATACAGGCTTACTACAGTCGTTATACTGTTCTAGTTGAGAAAGAAAACCGTAGAAAATGGTTTAGACATCTGATCTTCAAAATTGAGGAAGTGACGTGAGCCCAGTGCCAATGAAATGGAAGAGTAGTGTTATCCTCCCTTTCTTGATTACAAATTGCTATAAATCCTGTAGGAGACCTTTGCAATTCAGGCAGTCTCTGCTTTATTTTCTTGTGCCTGTGTTGGGGGTCCTCAGTCTAACACCATGATCTAGAAGATGTTTCTTTTGTACAGACTTTGTGTCATCTCTTAAAATTGCCTAAGCACTTAAGTAGGAGAGCATACTAGCATACTGGTTTTCGAAAATTGTAGCAGGGTAGGAGCTGCAAGAAAGATATAGTGCCTGAGAATTGTCACCTCTCCAGGAATGGAGTTCACTGGTGTTCCAGTAACCTGATATGATCCCTGACAGAAAATATTTTTTCACTTTTATCATGATATTTAATTTCTGACGGTCCAGGTGGTCACAATAACATCTAGATTTAAGAGCATGGACAAAATAAAGACCACCGCCGTGACCTCCACCTTTGTGTTATCTCTAGCCAACAGATGGCTGAAAACTGGTTCTTATTCCAAAATTTCTTGTAAAGTTTATTTCCATGGGAGATTTGGGTGTAAAAGCTTTTGTCTCTCCAAAACCTTCTTGAAACGCTTTTCAGGTTCAAATCCTGATTGTTCCTTTTTGCTTCCCGTCTTGCCCACAGCATTGTTATGAATAGAACTCAATTAAGATGTTGACATTAAGTTTCCTGAAAAATTGCTTTCTACTTTAGACTAATGCTTAGAAATGTTAATGAAACATCTAGGCACGGTTGGGTGAAACTGTTCTCTGCCAGGATACTAAACTGGGCTAATTAACTTTCTATTATGTTCAGTACGAGCCAATTGTCAATGTATAGTGAGAGGAAATGCTCTTATCTCTGTCCACGAGGAGCAATACTTAACTTTGATTTTATAATTTGGCAATACATGAAAAAAAAATCCACATTTCGTACAAACATTACTGTACTGACAATTGTGCAGTTTTTTTAATGAGATCCATGGAGTGGAATTCATGATAATGGTTTGTTCCTGACTGAAACTGTGTAGACCATTTCTGATGATTTTGAGTGTGTTACACCTCACTTAGACTGGGAGATGTCATGATCCAATTTTCAGTTCTTAGCTATACTTTTGACAGGACTTGAAATCAACAGCATTCGGGTTCTATCATACGCATTTTGAAGCAATTTTTATAAGCCATTTTAGTATTTTTATAGCTTTGTGTTATTAATAAAAGTGAGGAAGCCATCTTCTGAAGACAGAAATTAATGCTTTTTAGTTGGATTTCAGTTATGAAGATCCTAAACTTCACTTCTGAAAAACTGACACTTTTTACTTTCTCTCTTTAGTGATTTCCTGTATTGTAAACCAAACAAATTCTACTTATTTAAGGAACAAACTCCCAGTTTCATATAAAGTAAATTCTTCGAGCACTGAGAAGCATCCCAGTGGGTTTTGCATCTTACATGCACAGGACTTCCTGCAGATGATAGCTACAGTTCAAAGGGGAAACAATCAGTCTGTAATTTCTTCTAGGAGCCAGCTTGTGTCGTCTGCTTTATACTTGCTTTTTCACACAGGCTGATAGGATGGCTATTCTTAATAAACTGATAGATTTCATTATCTATTAGTATGGCTATCATCTCAGAAGTAAGCAAGTCATCTTCTGTGTTTGGATAGCCTGTGAGCCATGGGTAGGATTGGCCAAACCTGTAATGCAGCATCAGGTACCCTCCGGAATTCCCTGTAAAGCTGCTCCATTTGCGGAGTTGCCAAATACCCAGATTTTACCAGACATGGCCAGGTTTCAAGAAGTTTGTCAGTTGCTTGGATCAAAGCATAGCCTAGATGGTTGGAAGTTTTGCTGGAAACAGCTGCAGCTTGGCTTACGTGGAGGCAGAACCCAGCTCCCTGCTTCTGCGTGAGGAATGCTGCGGCTGCCCCTCGCACGCATCTCAGCTGGGCTGGCAGGGGAGCATGGGCGCGAAGCGTGCTGCTCAGGGCTCCGGCCAGAACCAGGCCCTCCAAGGCTGGAGGGAACAGGGCTAAGGCTGCAGTTGTTTTTCAGATTTGTATCTATGTAATGGGCTGCAGTTGTTTTACATGTTTTTCAGAGACTTGTGCAATCAAATGAGCTGTATGTGTAGACTTTAATTACTTAACTGGCTGCTACTGGCTTAAAATGTCCTCTAATCTAGGAAGAGAAAGGGAACAGACAGCCAAAACAGAGCAATGTGCAAATGCTGTATTTATTTCCTTTTTTTAACTTCAAAATGAGATCTCGGGTAACAGATTGTGCTGGTGGCTGCTTATTTATTTGGCTTATATATCACTCTGCATTTTCTGCTACCTGCTTTACAGGTGCTGCGTTCTGTGTTAAGAAGGTACTGACTGGAAAATGTAGGAAATCTCTGAAGTTGCCTTTTCCTGCACACATCTGTGTTCCAGTCCCTACTCCTCTTCAGAAATGTGGAATCTTAAAAGCTTTAGTAGTATAGTTATTCTGAAATGCAAAATAAAAATATATTGCCATAATCATGTAAAGAGTTTATAAAAACAAATGTTAAGATGTCATCTTAACCGGTGATCTCTGAAGAATGTGTTACTAGTAGATTAATTACCATAAGTATATGTTACTGCATTTGGTTTGTAATTAATTCCCCTGTGAAGCAAGTGACGTTCACTTTATACAGTTTAATAAAAAAAAATTCCAAATAGTTCTGTTGCTTCAAATCTGAAGAGATCTGAAGTACTGTAAGCGTAAAAGGCACAGAAGCTTCAAACACGGCACATAACCCTGCACTATCCTTTGTCAACGTCCCTCATGTCGCATGAGGATATCCATACTCTTTCGTTCTTGGAGCACTATATGCAGTTCTTAAGCCTTGCTGGATTTTCATGCAACAAAAATATTTTCTTTAGATTAACTTTTACTCAGTGGTTCTCAGCCTTTCCAGCATTCTACTGGCTTCTTGTTATGCTAACATGATTTGGGATTTCCTTGTTCTTATTTCATGACTTTCCATGTGCTAAGGTGGTTATTAGCATTTGCTGGCCCATAGGCAGCAATACCAAGTGGGTAGTGTTGCAGGATGAAGGTCAAGGGAGACTCTAGTCATCATTGCACTTGTTGCTGGGCTTGATTTTAACTTTGGAGTCTATGCTGGCCTTGCAAGAAAGTGCAGCACATAGCTAGCTGGTTTTACCTAATACAGGAAGAAAGTTATATTGATCTGTGCACATCCATGGCATCCTCTGGGATTTTGCCTGATGCTAAAAAGATATTTTGCCAGAAGGCATATGTATTGAGAAGCTAACTGTATGTTCCTTTGGGCTTGAGATGTGGGATGTGTTTTTAAAGAAACTATCAGAAGGAATCTTCCCTAGCTAGACTGCTTTTATTTCTAGGCTCTTTAAGCTTTTTGAGACTTCATTGTTTGTTGTACTTTGTCCATTTTCCCACTGTACAACACAAAAAATAAAAGTACTATTTCAAAACTTCAGACTTTCTGTCAACACCTAGGAGTGCCCTGAAGCTCGCCCTTGGCAGGATCTCTGTTGCAATTCGCTGGCGTTAGTTATTGAGAGACTTTAAAAATGGACACTCTGCAGGAAACTTCATATGATAAATCTGAATTGTGAGCAGTTATGTTTACAATTGATGGTACATGTAAGAAAAGTATATACGCTTCAGATTTGAAGTGGGAGTTTGTGGTACAATGTGGTAATAGAGTTTGCCAAATAAAACTATGTATGGAAATGGAACTACTGGAACACAACATGAGAATGAAAAATACAAAGCTTCTGGGGATCCCAGAAATCTCTCTGAAGAGCAGCTGGGTGGATATTTTTGCTGAGTTTGAAGGCTAAAATCAGGAGTCTGTAACTTGCCAGCTCCTACATTGCATGTTGCAATTGCTTCTTTTCTATTAAGAAAACAGCCGTTCAGCAGACTTGGCTTTTATTAACATCCTATACCTCGAGGTGTATATGATTGAAACAAGACTTTTCATGCTATGAGGCAAAGCTAGAAACTTTGTATGAAAACTGCATTGGGTTTTTTGTTTTGTTTTTTTGTTTTGGTTTTTTGGGGTTTGTTTGGTTGTTTGGGTTTGTTTTTTAAAGTTGTTCCAGAATATATGCTAATGCAGAAGTGGCATGTAGAGTTTTTGCCAGAGGGTTTTGTGTGTACTGGGGGAGAGCAGATGCCATCTCATGTTTAGATTAGAAGATAGGAGAAAACAGGCTCTGTGCATCACTTCACTTTGTGGGGGCTGGTGCTAAGGCAGAGGGATGGGAAAAATCTCCCACAGCTCCTAGTAAATCCATACCTCCCCATGTCAACTTCTTAAAATCTTAACCTGCCTGTACTGTAGAAGATGGTAGTAGCAACTCATTGATTGAATGTCTTAAAACTCAGAATACTTAATTTTCTCATTTTGTAATGGTGTCAACTCTGGCTTAAAAACAAAATGTATTTCCTGTAACTGTTTTTCCTAAGCTGATTTTTGTACTCATGTGGCTGCATGCATGTGTGTGACAGTATCACGACATGGACTGCCAGTACTTAATGAAAAGCCACATTTATTACATTTACTCTTAGGAGGAGACAAAATGGGTGCAGGACAAAGCTATGGCTTTCACTTGTTTAGAAAATAATAAACTAAAGAACTAGTAAGTACTGGTGGTGGTACCTGTAGATGTCTGATTTTCCTTTAAGGCAGTCTGATTTGCCAAACTTCTGTAAGGTTCCTCCATAATTAAATGACTGGCAGTTCCTGAGACGTGTATCTTCTCAAATGAGTGACTGTCTTTTCATAATGCAGTCAGGGAAAGATGAAGATTCTGTGGCTTTCACAGGGAAACATACATGGTTTAATCTTAGTTTTTAAGTTTAAAGTGAAATTCTACACCTTGTTCCTTCTTTTGCACTGACAGGGTGCATGTGTCTGTGACTGTGTGATGAAAGTGGAAGGCAGCTTTGGTTTTCAACTTGGTTTGTTCCCTACATCATCTCACCAGCCATACAGCTACCTATCTACATGTACTGGTGCAAGGAAGAAGCAGAACCAGGCAGGTGCTGCTCAGAAACCTTGCTGGAACAGACAGTTACCACTTTGCTGAGAGCCCTGTCTGGGTTGACAGCTAAAGGCAGAAAACACCTCCAGTTTCAGGACATTCTGGGGCTTCCCCAGTCTTTAAATCTGAAGGTGATAATTTTTCTATGAAATAGATTCAGAATGTGTATAAAATCTGTTTTGTTTAAAAGGCTCACTTTCATCATTGTTTTTATGCTGATAAATCTCAAACCATTCACAGGAAAGTAATCTGTATTCTTCTCTAATTACTGGTCATTGCGCTATATGCGAGAGGAGACCACACTGGACTTCCTCCTGAGTGACCACAGGAACTTCCTTCATGCACAGCATGTGCTGCTGTAGTGGTACTCACAGTTCTTATCAAAAGCCAGATATCATCTAATGTATTTATTTTTGGTGTTGTTATTGAAGTGGGAATTGAGGTTTTGAGGAATGATAAACACTGTAAGCTAGGTGCTGCCTCTAAAATGTTGAAGAGCTCAAGTTAGTGGAGAAAATCAGCCAGGTTATCAGTGGGTCTCTTTCTGACTGCGAGAGCTAGCGAATTGCTTCCCTGTCTGATCTGGAAGCAGTGAAGCTTGGCTATCTTCCATTTCTGTATTTTTTTTTAGTCAGCATTACAAAGACTCCAAGCAGCTCTGTATCTTTATTTTATCAATCTTGTTTGTTTGTGTGAAGGTATTTGTTGGTCAGGAAACTATAAATCATCAAACTGTTGGCAGACAAGTCAGACTTTTTAAAAGTCAACAAAGAGTTGACATACATTAGAAAATTAAGAAGAATGATTTGCCTTGGGGAGGGATGTTTTTACTCAAAATAAACCTTGACAATGAGTGTATGTGAGTTCATAGTTTATTTCAAACATTCTTGCACTTAAAATATTTTCAGAGCACTCAGATTAAAATGACAGAGAACAATAGTATTATAGGCTTGCATATGAGCTTGACTTTGTTCCATGTTTCTCATAATAGAAAATAGCAAATACAATATTCAGTTAGCATCCATAATTCTACGATGTTCTTTATTTGCTTTGGATTTTGGTAAGTAATGTGTCACACTGCTTTCAGGCCCTGGAGAAAATCTGTGTTACAGAGAATGCTAATTCTGCCCTGAAAAAGACTCTGGAGTGTGACCTTGCCAAACAGAGATGGAGCACCCTGGTTTGGTGTAATTTTTCTGCTCTTTTTTTTTTTTATCCCTGTTTTTCTTTTCACAGATGAAAATTTCCTAGTTAGAAGGTTACTGTCTTAAATTAAGACTTCATATTTATTTTTTCTTATTTTATCATGTTCCATTCTACTTCTGTGGCATTTTCCCTAAATATATGGACCACCCAGTTGTTTTAAGCCAGCTGTCAAAATAATGTTCAGTAAGAGGATTGTGCTCAGTTTTGCAGGATGTAGCTGTGCAAACGGTCAAGCAGAGAACCTGGATATGGCAGACCCATGTCTTATTGCTAACATCTTAGCAAGCTCAGTTATCTCCTTTTTTACAAGTCTAACCTCTAAACGTCTATTAATTCTGTTGTTCTACCTGCGGTGAAATGATTTGCAAAAAGTATTTTATATGAGCTAAGTAGTAAAAATGCCAGACTGTCTGGCATTTAAATAATTTGTGGAAACGCTCATTCTCGGCCTTTTACCAAAGACCAGTTTATCTGAACTCTTGTGCTCTGTTTGTCAGACACTGATTGAAGAGGTCTCCATTCCCTTGCTAGCTTGACTTTGTAATCAAAGCGTGGAAAAGGTCCTTTGCTCTGAATGAGGGATGGGCTTGTTTAGGACAGTTTTAAATGCTTTACCAGTTGACATCTCCTATCTGTAAGAAATCTGCTGTTTAAAACTAGTTTAGGGACGTCATACATAGCTGTCCGCTCTGTTCAGTCACCAAGCATTCATAAAAAGCATGTCTTTACCAGTACATTTGAAAATGTTACTAGAGTAACATTTCTGGTGAGGAAATTTGAGGTCCTGACAGGACTTCAAGGTGATAGTCCTCTAGCTGTTCTCCAGCTGACCCAAACTCTGATGAAATTTTGCTGTCTGTTCACTCTTACTCTCAAGGCCTGTTTATTACAGCCAGGCTTTGTGTTCCTCACGGAACATAATTTTTTACTTTACCTTGTTAAGGACTGAGTAGTTATGAGACCTGTACATTCCCAGCAGAAGAAAAATCAGTGTCAAACAACTGATCTGTATCAGCTGTGGCAGAGGCGGGTCTCAACTGCTGACTTGCTTCATTTCTGGATCCAGTGAGAAAACCACTGGGAAGGGTAGCTGCTCCTCTGCTTCACTGAAAGATCTGGAAATAATAATGAAAGACCATCCCACCCCTCAGGAAAAAACAGAAATTTTTTACAGCAATAAAAGAAATCTATCTCAAATCAGCTCAGGCTGGGGTATCGAGATGTGGCTCTAAGGGGTAGTAACAGGCTTATCTTTTGTGAAGGGAAAATGAACTACTTCGTAATGAGATTTTAGACTGAATAAGAATCTAACCCTCAGTGTGGCCCTTGCTCCAAATCAAGCCTTACATGTTTGTTTTTGTTTGTCTAAGTCATTGCACAACCAGGAAGTGGGAGGAAAAGTTGTTTGCTTTCATATTGAGGGAAGTTTGTTCATGAAAGATGCAAGTAAAATGCACCACTGCTTAAGGCTTCCAGATGGTGAGAACTCTATAGTGTTTGGAAACCTGCAGCTTTTGCCTCAGATATTATAGGAAAGTTTATGTGGCTTGTAAAGAATTATTCTGTACTGAAATTAATGTCTGCAGGCTTCTTTGTTTCAAGAGCCTCCCTTGCCACACAGGAGCCCTTAGTATCTACTACTAAAGTGTTTGGGTGGAGGTTATTTTTGTTCTTTTTTTTTAAAGTAGGAAAAAGAGCGGGGGCTATTAACTTTAAAATCAGTTAGAATTACCCCTCAAGGGGAAGTTTTTGTCCGGCGCTCTGTAAATACTCTGACTTAAATATGACTCTTAACGGGTTCATCCCATTCTGGAGTCCTTCTCCTCTCTCACTTGAGCAGGCCTGGTTTCCTGGTAAGGCAGTTCAGTTGACTAAATGACCGGCTAACTAATCATGCCCCCCATTCCCTTCCCAACTGCTTTTAGATTATTAAGAAAAATCATCTCATTATAGGGTTGTGTGAAAGATGGTAGCAGTACAAGGACACAGGGAGGGGACGCACAGCAAGCAGTTGGGAGGGAGCTGTAGCACCCCAATGCTGTTTGGCTTAGGTCACTGTATAAATGACTGAGAGTTAGACCTTATCTTCTTCTCTTTCTATGGAGTGTTCCACACAGCTTCTGTATTTTTTCTCTCATTAGATCTTTACATCCTTCATACATGTTCTCTTATCTTTCACGCCACCTGTACTGCTTACGGATCAGGTTTCTTTCATCCCATCAGTTTGGGAGAAGCAATATTTCTAATAACGCCTTTCTTACTTGAAAATATTTTTGGCCATGTGAAACAAAGCATCTGCATGTGATGACTTGTTGACAACTTTCATGGGAATTGCTTGCGGTGGTGAGACTGATATGTTCATAGGTGCATAGCCTGAAAGAGGTTAAGTTTTTCTTCTCTACTTTCTTTGCAGTCTGATTTTACCTAAATAAAACTTATTTTGCACTTGTGTATTCATGTTGCATTTGGCACCATTCTACGCAGTCTGCCCATAAAACCTTAGTGTCCCAGATTTAGCTAAGTTATTATCATTCGGGTATTTATTATTCTTATTAATATTGTCAAATGTAAGTGAGCCAAGTGCGTGCTTCACAGCCTTACTAATATTTAAGTGACTTTGTATTGTATTGTTTATCTACACAAATGTATCTGAACATGCTTTGGTATTTGCTGGTATGTTGTGCTGGCTAAATTAGAGGTGTTGGAATTTGTCAGACTCCTTTTGTGTCCCTCCCCCAGCCATTTTCCCAGAGCCTGAGTAACCTCTTCTTCCAAAGGAGAATGTTTATACAACTTTGGATGGCTCACCAAGTACATGAAGTTTTGATTTTGAATGACTAGAGAACAGCCAGCAGCAGTGCTTTTTTATGCTCTTGGAAGTGTTAACTCTTCAGTTTGTTTATGGCAGTGGTAAGCATGAGGATGAGCACACAGCATATTTTTATATCGGCAGAGAATCGTTCAAAGCTGAAGCGCTGCCTGTCTGCCATTTGCAGTTGGCAGCAGCCCATGTGGAAGGAATCCTTGTAGGAAGCGAGGTGGTTGCTGTACTAGACAGAGGACTCTGTTCCAGCAGCTCTCCTGTTTTGGTTAATTCTCCGCCCTTTGACAGATCTTGTCTGTACATCTTTTTCTGTGCTGTGTTTCCAGGAAGGCTGCAAAGAAGTCTGTGGCTTAGAGAAACACAGTGTCGCAGTTCACATACTATGTGCCAGAAATACCTGTTTCATTCCTGCTTGCTATTCCCAGTTTCCCTGGTTAGCAGGCTGAACTTTTAGTGTTAATTTTAACAGGCTGAACTTTTAGTGTTAATTTTAACATTTAAAGGAGGCAGTTGTTCAAAATATAAACTCTTAAATACAGTATTTGATATGGCTACATGATTTGTGACGTTCCCATTAGGTTCCAGGGGAAAATCCCCTTAACACAGTGGTGCGTGATGTTAGAAATGTATGTCTCCTTTCAAAGATACTACAAAACAAATATCCCAGGAATACTGGCTTTTTCAGTTTAGGACATGTGATGAAGGTCCCAACTTTTCACACGAAACTTGATAGTAATTGGAAGTGTTTTGTCTTGAATTTGTTTTTTACGTGACTCCCACTGGAATACAGCTTTGTCTATCAAGCTGGTTTTAGGAGGACCGCCAGGGAAGCAGTGTGCCTGCCTGTACTGTGTCCGTATCTTGAGACTCGCTGATCATAGAATCATAGGTTGGGAAAGACTTCTAAGATCATCAGTTCCAACCATCTGCCCAACACCGTCATGCCTACTAAACCATATATCCCAAAGTGCCACATCTACACATTTTTTAAACACCTACAGGGATGGTGACTCAACTGCTTCCCTGGGCAGCCTGTTCCAATGCCTGACCACTCTTTCAGTAAAGAAATTTTTCCTGATATCCAGTCTAAACCTCCCCTGATGCAGCTTGAGGTCATTGCCTCTCATCCTATTGCTAGTTACCTGGGAGAAGAGACCAACACCTGCCTCACTACAACCTTCTTTCAGGTAGAGCAATAAGGTGCCCCTGCAGCCTCCTCTTCTCCAGAATAAACAGCCCCAGCTCTCTCAGCCACTCCTCATAAAACTTGTTCTCCAGACCCCTCAGCAGCCTCGTTGCCCTTCTCTGGACATGCTCCAGCACCTCAATGTCCTTCTTGTAGTGAGGGACCCAAAACTGAACACTACTCGAGGTGCGGCCTCACCAGGGCCGAGTACAGGGGCACAATCACCTCCCTACTCCTGCTGGCCACACTACTCCTGATACAAGCCAGGATGCCATTGGCCTTCTTGGCCACCTGGGCACACTGCTGGCTCCTGTTCAGCCGGCTGTTGACCAACACCCCAAGGTCCTTTTCCGCTGGGCAGCTTTCCAGCCTCTCCTCCCCAAGCCTGTAGCATTGCATGGGGTTGTTGTGACCCAGGTACAGGACCCAGCATTTGGCCTTGTTGAACCTCATACAGCTGGCCTTGGCCCATCGATCCAGTCTGTCCAGATCCCTCTGCAGAGCCTTCCTACCCTTGAGCAGATCGACACTCCCGCCCAACTTGGTGTCATCTGCAAACTTACTGAAGGAGCACTCAACCCCTTCAGCCAGATCATTGATAAAGATGTTAAACAAGACAGGCCCCAAAACTGAGCCCTGGGGGACACCACTCGTGACCAATCACCAGCTGGATGTAACTCCATTCACCACCACTCTCTGCGCTCAGCCATTCAGCCAGTTCTTTATGCAACGAATGATGTTGGCACGATATTCATTGGGAGGATATAAACTTCTGTTTTCAGAAGCTTTTCCTTCATTTTTGCTTCCCAGAAAAATTAAGTCATCAGGATGCGTATAGGACAGCTTCTGTGAATCTTGAGGTGCCAAGGATGTCAAACATGAACCTTCAGCTGTAAAAAGGCTTGAATTCAGTATAACTTCTTTGGTTTGTTCTCTAATTATATCTTTGGTAATTGATGCTGTTAAGTGCATCCTACCGTGGTGTGGCTGGCCACCTCTGCAATTTCCCACCGTTTAAACAAGCAGGTGCTTGAGGTGAAAAGCAAAACCACAAGTTGAAAAAAAAATCTATCTCTAGCATAGTTTCATGAATATTCAGTAGCTTTGATTTCTTCAGGTGATACTCACAAACACTAAAGGTTTTTTTCCCCTCTACATGGAAGAAAGATGAGCTCTCTAGAGGGCAGTGCAGACGCACAACTTGATTTAGTTCAATTTAGGAGCTGAATCACATTTTAGAGGAACTACATTTTGTCCACTGAAAGGGGAAAATAGGAATTGACGAGAATGACTAGGGCAAAGTGAGTCACTGCGAACGATTTCTTCATTAATTCCCCAAGCCCAGGTATTCTGTGGGATATGTTACATCACTATGGATGTTGGTTTAGAAATTGGGTGGGACTGGATGCACATAAGGTATGTGGCATGGATTAATGAGACAGCAGCCTGTGTAAAAGTGTGACTACAAAAACTTTTTGATGTACCTTCTCACTTTCAGAGCTGTTACCTTCTTGGGAGGCAGTGGAGGGATGCCAAAAGGTCTAAGGACAGGGAGGGAAGAACTTGCCAGTACTTGGTTTGTGAATGAAAGAGAAAGGAAGTATTAATAAAAGTGACATGTAAATGTTCTCTTACAGTTTTCACCTGGCAGCCACGAAGGGGCATGCAGAGTGCCTCAGGATCATGGTGACACATGGTGCAGATGTGACAGCCCAAGATGGTGCAGGTATGCCTCTGTGAACCTACACGTGTAGCATAATACACTCAATTTGCCCATATAGTTCTTGATGTGCAGAGTGCAGCTGCAGATTTGACAGCACTGCTTTTCACCACACACCAAGGAGAAAAAGCAGTTGTGACGTACAGCAGATTTAGGCATGCTTGTTTTCCATACATAGAATTCAGGTTCTAAAGTCCTTAAAAACTTTTGCCCTGATACTATAAATGCTGATATTTATAGCGGGCTCCAGATGCAAAATACTTACTCAATTTTGACTTTTTAAATTTTATTTATTTTTAAATGTTAAAAAAAAAAAATTCCCCTCCGCCAACTCCTCTGTTAACTTCATCTGAGGCTTTTTATAGGTTAAATCAAGATCTTTGCTGTTGCTTTTATGTGTATCCAAGCTATTAACCCCATTAACTGTACAGGAGTTGCAGTAAGGCATTTCCTCAGGATTATGACATAGTGAAAAGAGCTGATACAGGCCAAAACAGAGCTGAGAGCTATTAAGTATGCTGTTTCAGCCCTCAAAAGTTGTATGCCTTAATTACTGCTCCACTAGGAGAATGATGGGAGCTGAATCTGAAACTGGCAAACTCTTCTTAATGGATTTCTGTTGACAAATCTGTAGAATCTGTGCCCAGCATTTTCTCTGGCTAAGCAAGTCACCTGAATGAGCTGTCAGCATTCAGTCGCTCCAGTAATGATCTGTAAACATTGGGCTCACGGGTTCTGTTTTGGCCACCGATTGCAGCCTGAGGGAATTTCTGTCATACATGGGAATGATTTGCCTCTATAAGGAAGTGTCTGTGATACTGGAAGAAGCATTCAGATTATACATAATGATAAGAGAATACGTGTACCTGATACAAACTATTATTCAGAATTCGTACTTCATCTTGCCTAGGGATTTATTAGTTGTTTGCATAATAAGAGGTTGCCTGCTCTCACCTGAGTGTTGACCCCAGTATTCATTAGGGAAAGTCTTGTCTGTAATAGTCACATTATTTACAGTGAGATTCTACTGCCAGAAGTGGCTTTGTGTTGGGTACTAAATCTTGGCTCCTTCTTTTCTTAGTTATGTGGGTAATTTTTCTTTTGCTATCTTGGCCACTTCAATTTTTCAGATGCTCTGTAAGATGAAACTAGAGGAGAGACTGCAATCTTTCATCATACATCCATAGTCAGTAAATCACTGTATTGCATAGCTAAATATGAGCTCAGAGATGTTAGATAAATTAACAGAAATGGGAGTCTTATGAGATACAAACCGAAGTAGGCCTGTGATCTGAGTCCTCTTCTGCGTGTACTCCATGGATGATGCAAATTTGTTGTAGTGGTCGCTGGTGAATTTAGCTGGTTTTGCTAAGAAATCACGAAGACACTCAACAGACATCTCTCTGCAAGGGAGGCTGAGTAATATAAGAAAACTGTTTTTTATGAAACAAAACATAACGGTGGAATTTTAGACTTACTTCTGCCAAGGTACAGTCTGACACAATGTTTGTCAGTCCTGTATATGAAGCTAGACAATAAGATTATTCTGTCACCTGCCTGAACAACAGTCTGTTGTAAATACGTTCTGCTTAGTGTAGGTTTTTATTTTATTTTCTCTATTCGTATTTTTTGTGTGTTGTGATAGGAACAGGATGGATAATTCAAAATTTTGCTTTTGTCATGGAAGAGTTTATTCCTGTGCTTGGTGTGACTGAATACTTAATTTGCTTTGTTTTTGTTCATTTAGGGCACAGTGCTCTACATCTTGCAGCGAAGAACAGCCACCCTGATTGCATTAAGAGGTTACTTCAGGTAGAGTAATAATACAATTAATTTTTGTTTTTGCAGTTTTCCTTTTGTTCCTCCAGATTGGTTCCACTAGATATTGACACATTTCCTGCTCATAATCTGCTTCACACTCCTATGCTGTTGTCCTGTCTCCTTGCAGTCAAGAGAGGTGCTGGAGTTTAAAGACCTTTTAGGCACTGTGAATGGATGATAGAAAGCATTGTGATATCTTCTCTCAGTGGTCTACAAATGCAGTTTTCCATGTGCAGCTGACCTGACGTAGCAGGATTGAGTTTCAAGCAGGTTTCATGTTCTGTCTGACTTCCTGTGTTTGGTCTGTGTGGTTGGATGGCTCGGAAGTAGATGGGTTAAGAGGTACAGGGGAAAATGATTTTTCACTTCTGAGGGTATTTTGATATTGTTCCACTGGAATGCTTTCTGTCTGTTGTTGACCATAGAAATGTCTGTAGCGTTTAAAGTCAAAAGGAGAAGAAACCAAAGTAGTTTAGATGCTAAAATACGGAAATACTTGAATCCTCAGTGAAATGAGGCAAAGGACAGTGAGGGGTTAGAAAGGGAGTAGAAAGAATGGGAAAGAAAATAAGAAAAACAGAAGCAAAGATGGAGATTCCAATGGTGTTGAGGCTGAAGATGTGCATTAGTAAGCAAGGAGAGACGTTGTCCATCTCGGCTCCATTTCAGAAAGCCAGTTGAGTTTTGGTGGAGGTGATCAGAGGAATGGGAAAGATGTTTAGGAGTTTGGACGTACGAGTAAGACTGATGGCTACAGATGAAATAGCGAATAATAGCCCCGCTTGAGCACAGTGGTACCGAAGGAGAACGGATCCCCTGTCCCAACCTCGGAACTGCTTTTCCCTGGTTGCCCTGTAACGGTCCCTGTCCCTGGCAGCGTGGGGTCCGGTTTCACTGGTTCCCGCCTCCGTGCCCGCTGCAGGGGGACTCCCTGCTCCTCCGCGCCTGGGAAGGGCTGTTGCCGGCCGCCGAGGCCCTCTCCCCGCGTCGGGCTCTGGTCGCCGGCTCTGCCAGCGCTGATGCAAACCCGTCTGCAGCGCGGACGGTGACATCAAGCTGTCGCTGGTGCAACCACGCGTGGCAGCATCGTCACTCGGCAGCTGTCTGGGTGCTCGGTGCCTGGGGTCTGCTGCCCGTTCGCTTGCCAGCTGGAACCACAGGCTCCTTTTGCTGATATTTTGATGACTTTATTATAATACGCAGATTCCTAAATGTGTTTGTAAGTGCAAACCCATTGGTAATATTCTCCAATAATTCGTGCTCTTTGGGTTGCTTTCTTGCTTCTGCAGACCAGCTTGGTGATGTAAGCTGTATGTGTGAGGAATGTCTAAACTTGACATGCTGGAGTTGAAATAGAACAGGCTAAATAATTATTTTACACAGGCAGATTCTTGACGTTTTTGTTACAAAATGTGGTAATCGACATGAACCGGTTTTCCTAGAAAATCATAGAAGTTTTGGAGTCAGTGCTACATTTGACAGTCAAAAGCTCTAATGTTTATTTTTTCAGAAGCCCATTATTTCAGGGTCATATATGCTCATGTCCAAAGAAGAGCAATGAAGCTGGTGAGGGGTCTGGAGAACAAGCCGTGTGAGGAGCAACTGAGGGAACTGGGGTTGTTTAGCCTGGAGAAGAGGAGGCTGAGGGGAGACCTTATGGCTCTCCACAACTACTTGAAAGGAGGTTGTAGTGAGGTGGATGCTGGTCTCTTCTCCCAGGTAACAAGTGATAGCACAAGAGGAAATGGCGTTAAGTTGTGCAGGGGGACGTTTAGGCTGGATATTGGGAAAAATTTCTTCACCAAAGGGGTTGTCAAGCACTGAACAGGCTGCCCAGGGAAGAGGAGGAGTCACCATCCCTGGAGGTATTTAAAAGACATGTAGACATGGTGCCTAGCAACATGGTTTAGTGGTGGACTTGGCAGTGTTAGGTTTATGGTTGGGCTCGATAATCTTAAAGGTCTTTTCCAACCGAAATAATTCTATGATCATCTCTTTGCTGTAAACTAAAATCTTCTGTACCAAAACAAGTCTTGATTAAGATTTGGCATATTTATTTATTTATTACTTTGAAGTCTAGATTGATCAGTGGTAGCTGGTGGCTTATAATACCACAAAATAGAACTGGATTGTTGATGCTTTAGTTTTCAAAAACGTGAATGAAGCCTTACAGCCTTTGACAGAAATAATGCAAGACGAATTGACTTAGTTGCTAAGCGAAGTTGCTTTAACTCTTACTGTAATGTAAAAAGAAAAATTAGGCTTTTCTGGGGCATGGAAGAAAGTTTCTTTCCTTTTTTATGTCCTGATTCATATTTTTCCAAAACTATAACATTTTTTAGGGATATCTCTCTCACCATGAGTATTTCCAGTGGCTTTGGTAGAAGCTGGTACCAACAAAGGAGAGACCAGATTGTGACTTTCTCCAGAATTCTTTTCTGGACTAGCTCATAAAACTTTTCTCAAAGATGTGCAGCACTCTGTCCTTAGTACCAAACATAAGTTTAATTATCTTGGTGTTACTCTGACAGCTTTTTTTTTCTTTCTCCTTATTGAACTGTGCAGAGTAAATGTCCAGCAGACAGCACTGACAATTCTGGGAAAACAGCTTTACATTATGCAGGTAATTTCTTTGTTGAAAGCTTATACTGTCTATTTTGTTGTGCTTGATATTCCTAGCTGTTCAGCCTGGTGGAGCTTTTTAGGTTCTAATTACATAAAGCTAGTGAGTGACTCCGCATGATGGTTTACAAATTTTAGGTGCTTTTTAGATAAAGCTTAAACTTTCAGATAAAGCTTAAACAAGCTGAACTTACACACTTGCAAGTGCAGAGCCATTGGAATACTTAAGATTAGATTGATTTTGATTTCAGTCTTTAAAGATTATGTCTTTTCATGCTAATTTGGACCACAAATATTGGTTGTATTTCTGCATACAACTTGCTGTTTATCCGTAAAAAGGGGTTTAATGGACTTTCATGCTTGTCTTTTCTGTTTTGCCTTTTTTTTTTTTTTGTAGCTTCGTGTGGTTGTCTTCAGGCAGTTCAGCTTCTCTGTGAACACAAATGTCCAATTAACATCAAGGATTTGGTACGTACCTCTTCTCCCGTTGTGCACTTCAGCTACTTCAGAGCTTTTACCATCCTCCATTCCAGTCAATCTCAGGTGCAGCAGTTCAAAGTAATGCTATGCTTATATTTCTACTTGGATTTCTCTGGTGGAGGAAGTTCCCCTTGTGGCTTGTCGTAACAGAGGTGGGGAAGTACTTCACATTCTCACACAGTAGTGGCAGAATTTGCTGCTTGTTAAATTGGGGCATTGGTACGAGTAGATAGAATCAATTCTGATATATTCAGAACATCATTAAAAATCTTTCCATTGTCTCCAGAACTTTTTTGGCTGGAGTTTTTTGACTTGGGTCTATCTCCTTCTTATCTGGCCTTTCTAATAAAAAGATCTGTCACAGAGGTTAGACCTAAAATTTCAGCAGGTGCATTTTAAAGGCAGAAAAGATTTGTTCACTCTTGAGAAGAGAAGGCTGCAAGAGTATCTTAAAAATATCCTCAGCTACATCATGGTTGATAATAGGGAAGAGGCAGCCAGACCAACCTCAGGTGCATGACAAAATGATGACAAGCAGTGATCCGAAATTCCAGTTAGGTACTAGAAAAAAATTAAGCTCACCAAGAAGGTGGTCAAACACTGGAACTGGTATGCAGAAACGTCATGGTGTCTCTGCCGTTGGAGGTGCTTAAAATGTGACTGCACAAGTCTCTGAGCAATGTACTGTGACTTGAAATATGCCTAGCTGTGGATAGAGAGCAAAGAGGGAGAAAACCCAGATGTTGTCTAAAGGTGTCTTCCAACTAAGTTATTCTGTGATTATATGAAATGTTGTATTTTTGCCTTGTACTTGGTTACAATTATTATTTTTGTTGTGGAGCTACTTAAAGGTATTGTGTAGTTTGAAATAATCACATTATAGTATTAAGCAAGCAGAAAACAGCGTACGAACAGCAAAAAGCCTTCCTACTCCTAATGCTTTGCATCCCCAGTGGTCAGGAGAGGAATTGAAGTAAACCTAGCTACATTTATGGAACATGAGAAAAACGTACTGATAGCACCTCATTTTGTGCTATATGGAAGTACAGTCAGACCTTTGAATCTCAAAGTGATATTTGTAAGTGGATGGATTATTGTTCATGGTTTCTTTAAATGCGTTCGTTCCTAGGATGGGAACATACCTCTGCTGCTTGCAGTACGAAACGGTCACACAGAAGTCTGCAAATACCTTCTGGATCATGGAGCAGACATCAGCACCAGGGATAAAAATGGAAGGTACAGCAGTTTAACATGTTAATTCTTCCCCAAGGCTGACTGTCAAATGCAGCTTTCTTCTCAAATCCATCCCCAAGTAGTTGTTGTTAGGTGAAATAATGCCTTCTATACTGGACAGCATATCCTGATTGTTGAGAAGGCTTACAGAATTCTGCCTAAAGGGAAAGGTGAAACAGAAACTATGCAACTGTAAAACTAGACGTGCCTGTAAGATTTCCGTTGGGCTACCAGAGCACTAAATCGCATTTTAAAATAATTCTTACAAGAATCTGATTGATAGCACTTACCCACACATCACTTTGTACGTGTCTCCACTTCAAATGCTGCTGTCTTCTTGGCATGAGTTAGTTTCTCCAACTTAAATTCTAAAAGTGTTACTGGAGAGCAACATTTGTGGAGTGTTCTTTTTTTTATACCATAATACAGCCACAGTAGCAAGAGAAAAATACAGTGAACTGTGTAGTGGAGATGCTGTTGTCTTAGAAGGTGCCATTTAGAGATTTGTTGCACTAAGAGATAGTACGTGTGTCAGAAAACTGTTTTTAAAAAGCAAGATCCTTATAGTGAAAAATGCACTTGTTTTGATGATACCGATGAAGATCACGAGTCTTTGAAAATTATGGACTGTTTTATAAACACGTGGTTAAACTGTCAAGGTAAAGCAGGATGCTGAGAAGTCTTGGCACTTATACCTGATACCAATCTTGATTACTGTATGTGATACAATGCTTCTATTGTTCTTTGGCAGCACCTGGGAGGGTAAGACTAGGCCCTGACTTGTTTTTTATCAGTCCGAACTTTATTAGTGCAGTCTTTGTTTTAAGCTGTCTAAAGGAAACCGCTTTGTCATCTTGGTTGGTTTGGATGGCCTCATCGGTGCTTTGAACCTGAGGTTGCTGCCCGGTCTGGGACCTCTGCCTTTCCCTCGCTCCCTTACTGTATAGGCAGTGTTAAGAGTTTCAAGTTTAATTGGGCGAAGGTGTTCCTGTCATAGATAGGACAGACTTACATTTTTGTATTTTCTTTTTTAAGAAAGTACTGTGTGTAGTAGTGTGGAATGTAGCATTTTACTTCTCACTTTACTTCTGGTAATGAGAGTGACTACTTTTTCATTTCATGCTCACAAAAGTGGTAAAGTTTTTACTGAAAAAGGAGAAGCCTCACTGGGAGAGGAAGGGGATAACCTTTGAAAATTACATCTCCAGACTAAGTGAATTATTTTGGTAATCTTAAAACCATCCCTGTGACTCTGGAGGTGTTATCCAACTTGCCACTCAGCACTACTTATTAGCACATCACTGCAACAGCCATCACTTCTCCAGGGCCCATCCATTACAGGGAGTATGTTTAGTTCATCAGTGAAATGATTGTCTTAATATCTAGCAAATATTATCACTGTAGTAACTTTTCAGTTTTGTACCTGCACTGAGGAATGTGTTTGCCAGTGAAACCCTGCCCCACTTACTAGGCATGTTTTCCTGTTGAGAAGGGAGAATTGTGCCCAAGCAGGAAAGCAATATTAAAGCGTGCTTGAAAGGTGGGGTTTTCTGTATGTTTGTAATGATTCCGTTCATCTCTTGTGACCCCTTCAATTAATTGGGAAAAACAGGCACCAACTGTTAGGAAAACACTCTACTATGGTATCTGGCCCTATCTAGCTGTCCTGCGTTGGAGAGCTCACTGAAGAGCTTTGAGATTTGTCTGGCTTTTTGGTTGAAATCTGTTTGTCTATTTTGTCTTGAAAGCTACATGTGAAGGAGAGCAGGAATGAAATAAATGCTTTCATGTTTCCATTAATAAATGCTTTCACGCCGGAGGCCTACATGGATGAACAAGGAACTCCTGGCCAAACTCAAGCAGAAAAAGGAGGCCTAGAGAGGATGGAAACAAGGACAGGTAGCTTGGGAGGAATACAAAGAAATTATCCGAGTAGCCAGGGTGCAAGTTAGGAAAGCTAAAGCCCTGACACAATTAGATCTGGTCAGGGATGTCAAAGGGAACAAGAAAGCCTTCTATAGGTATGTCAGTGATAGAAGGCAGACTAGGGAGAATGTGGGCCCTCTCCAGAAGGAAGCTGGAGACCTGGTTACCCAGGATGTGGAGAAAGCTGAGGTGCTGAATGACTTTTTTGCCTCGGTCTTCAACAGCAAGTGCTGTAGCCACACCGCCCGAGTTGCAGAAGGCAAAAGTGGGGACTGGGGGAATGAAGAACCACCCACTATAGGAGAAGATCGGGTTCGAGACTGCCTAAGGAACCTGAGGGTGCAGAAGTCCATGGGGCATGAGGAGATGCATCCACGGGTCCTGAGGGAACTGGCAGACGAGGTCGCCAAACCAATCTCCATCATATTTGAGAGGTTGCGGCGGTCTGGGGAGGTCTGCACCGACTGGAGAAGGGGCAACATCACCCCCATTTTTAAAAAGGACAAAAAGGAGGACCCAGGGAACTATAGGCCAGTCAGTCTCACCTCTGTGCCTGGCAAGGTGATGGAGCAGATCCTCCTTGAAACAATGCTAAGACACATGGATAACAAGGAGGTGACTGGGGACAGCCAACATGGTTTCACCAAAGGCAAATCGTGCCTGACCAAGTTGGTGTCCTTCTATGATGTGGTTACAGTGTTGGTGGACAAAGGGCGGGGAACTGACATCGTCTGCCTGGACTTGTGCAAGGCTTTCGACACTGTCCCACATGATGTCCTTGCCTCTAAACTGGAAGGACATGGATTTGACAGATGGACCACTCGTTGGATAAGGAGCTGGCTCGATGCACGCACTCAAAGAGTTGCAGTCAATGGCTCGATGTCCAGGTGGAGACCAGTGATGAGTGGTGTGCCTCAGGTGTTGGTACTGGGGCCGGTGCTGTTCAATATCTTTGTCAGTGACATGGACACTGGGACTAAGTGCACCCTCAGCAAGTTTGCGGACACCACCAAGCTGTGTGCTGTGGTTGACATGCTGGAGGGAAGGGATGTCATTCAGAGGGACCTTGACAGGCTGGGGAGGTGGGCCTGCGTGAACCGCATGAAGTTCAACAAGGCCAAGTGCAAGGTCCTGCACGTGGGTCAGGGCAATCCCAAACGCAAGTACAGGCTGGGTAGAGAGTGGCTTGAGAGCAGCTCACAGGAGAAGGACCTGGGGGTACTGGTGGACGAGAAGCTCAGCATGAGCTGACAATGTGCGCTTGCAGCCCAGAAAGCCAACCGTATCCTGGGCTGCATCAAGAGATGGCCAGCAGGTCGAGGGAGGTGATTCTGCCCCTTTACTCTGCTGTCGTGAGACCCCACCTGGAGTACTGCGTCCAGCTCTGGAGCCCCCCAGCAGAAGAAGGACATGGATGTGTTGGAGTGGGTCCAGAGGAGGGCCATGAAGATGATACGAGGGCTGGAGTACCTCTCCTCTGAGGACAGGCTGAGGGAGCTGGGGATGTTCAGCCTGGAGCAGAGAAGGCTCTGGGGTGACCTTAGAGCAGCCTTCCAGTACCTGAAGGGGCCTACAGGAAGGATGGAGAGGGACTTTTCACAAGGGTGTGTGGTGACAGGACAAGGGGGAATGGCTGTAAACTAAAAGAGGGCAGATTTAGATTAGATACTAGGAAGAAATTCTTCACCATGAGTGTCGTGAAACACTGGAACAGGTTGCCCAGAGAAGCTGTGGATGCCCTCTCCCTGGCTGTGTTCAAGGCCAGATTGGATGGAGCTCTGAGCAACCTGGTCTGGTGGAAGATGTCCATGCTCATGGCAGGGGGGTTGGAACCAGATGATGTTTAAGGTCCCTTCTAACCCAAACCATTCTATGATTCTGTGTTGTACCACCTCTTGCAGACCTGTAATTGGAGTGTGGCAGTGGATTTGATAGTCTGACTATCCTGCAGCCGTTTCTATCTATGAGGCTTCTCTTTCTATCTTTGAGTCTTCTCAGGAACCCATTTCTGGAAATGTTTGGACACCTGTGCAAAGCATGCCAGGTCTTTGCACAATGTCCAGCTGGGGAGTATGGGGAAGAGGAGGAGGGACAGGCAGGCATTTGTAAGGAGAAACAAGAATTACATCTGTGTGTCAATACACATGTTGATAAAATCTTGGACTTTATTGCACAATCATTGTCATACGTTTTTTCCTGAAAAAATGAACTGCTGCTTAAAGAGTGCAGTCTTGATGCTTACTCTGTGTATGTTTTGTTTGTTTTGTCCAGAACTGCTTTGATGATGGCTTGCGAAACTGGTAGCCTTAACATGGTGGAAGCCTTCCTTACAAAAGGTGCAGATGTCAGTTTAGTAGATGTCTTTGGACAGAATGCCCTGCATTACTCCAAGCTCTCCGAGAATACAGGGATCCAGAATCTCCTGGTGTCAAAGTTATCTCAGGATGTGGGTATGTAAGATATGCCGATCTGCAGTTTATCAGTTCTTGAACTGGCCACATGTGTGTTTAGCAGTGAACAAATTTACTTCCTAAGGTAGCCTGAAAAAGTTTCAAAAGCTGTCTTCAAGACTGTCTGGCTGAGGCTTCCCAAAAGCAGGAAAATGTGGTCTTTGCCATAGCTGGTAATATTTAGCATGGGATAAAGCACTGAGCAGGGCAAAAAGAGGTGTTCTGGAGAAAGGGAAGGTAAGCTGATGTAGCAGCATCATGAAGTCTTGCACACAATTTGGAATAGATCCTTCTTTATTATGTGAAAGAGTAAGTGCAACATATAGCTCCTCAGTAGAGGGGCTGGACAAGGAACTAGTGCAGGCAGAGGGTTTTGTGGTCAAACAACTTTCTAAAGTAGGAAGCTAACGTGCAAGAATGGTGCAAGACTATGGTAGAATAAGAATTGTCTCAATCTGTCAAATTTTATCTCAATATGAAACCCAAAAAACAGCAGAGAAAGGATATTGTTCGAATGGATTTTGAAAATTAACATATATTTCTTAGATTTCAGACAGGAATTCAAAAATCAAAAATTTATGGTGTGAGAAGTGGAGCTGAGAGATGGGTTAGGAGTGGCAAATAGAATTTTCTTTGGTGGTAGTTCTTAATTCTGCCTCTTTTCTGCTTCACAGATACAAAGTCACCAACAAAAGCAAAGCAGGTATTTGTCCTTTCGGTTTTAAAAATACTCTGGCTATATAGACTTGTAGCTTAAGCAAAACCAGTAATTGACATGACTAGAGGCTCTAGTAAATGTCACTGTGAGATACGCTGCCATTGACTACTTTGTAGTGTGAAAGGTTTTTGTTGCATATTTAAGAAACATGTTTCAGGATCATCGCTTTTAGACTTGGCTTCTCTCTGTGACAGCAGTCAGCACCCTCAGTGGGGAAAGGAAGGGAGGGCGCGTGTGTGTGTGCACGTGTGCTGGGAGGATGCGCCAGCTTTCTCACCTGTAATGCAGGAGCTTGGCCTTTGGACTCCCTGTCTCTTTAAACTGTTTAAGAAGATGATCTAGAAAAGTTCCCTGTTTCCAAAACATATAATTGAAGGTTACCCCTGGTTACATCTTACTGGAGACCCCCACCTGTGAGAACCCCAGCAGATTTAGGCAATTGAATTAGTTTCTTACATTATTTTATTTAGTATCATATCTTGGAGTGCAAGTAGACCTTGTAGACATGCTGGTGGCTGGAAAGCGGGAGAGGGTGCAGTGCATTGGTTCATTCCCTCTGTCAGTGGAGAGGTGGGTTTTTGAGGGAGCTCAAGGAGAAGTTGGTGGAGAGGAAAGATGGTAGCCGTGAAGAATGGCATGACTCGACTGTGTATGAATGGAATTCTTTAAGATCACTAGTGCTAAACCTATTGTCAGCTTCTGCTTTTTCACTAAATCTTGTTTGTTTTCACTGAAGCATGGATTACAAGTGGGCAGATTCTTATTGTCAGGCATGTTTAATATCTTTGTGTTAGTAGAGATGTAGTCTTTATATAGGAAGAAAAAAATAAGGCGCTGCATGAGCTGCTAAAGTTGATATTAATGTGGGTTTTTTGTTTTGTTTTTATAAAACAACTTGCTCGGACTTTACTAACCAAACTAACAAACCTACCTTTTCTGGCTGGTGAAACTTTCAGCATGATCAAGGCTCTAAATTAAGTTCAGAAAGAAGTGGAACTCCAAAAAAACGCAAAGCCCCACCTCCTCCTATCAGTCCTATTCAGGTAAAGAAAAGACCGATTTTGAGATGCTTTTAGGCGGTGAAAAGCGTTTTGAACATTATGTGAACGATGTGGGCTGGATTTGCTCTGTCACTGTTATTTTATATGCCTGTCTTACCATGAGTGCTTTTCCTGACATTGGGATGACACCATGAAAGCACATGTAGGTTACGTTAACTAAGCAAAACTGCTTGAGATACAGCATAGTCTAAGATAAAAGTGTACAAATTTTACTGTACAATTGCATCTTCCACCTGAAGTTGAAGGTCTCTTGGTTTTGCTGACTTCCATAAGTAGGTAATTATGTATATTTTAATTATGCATATATATGTACACACTATTATGCATATATACAGATGAAAATAAAATACTTAAATAGATTTATATAGTATCAAAATGCAGTTTAATAGTTAGGCTTAATGTTGAACTGGAACGTTACCTATATGACAGCTACACTGCGTATGTAGTACTGACTCAGAAGAGCACTGAATAATTAGATCTGCTGTTTGAAAATAATCTAGAGTTGTGATTTATGATAATACAGGGAAAAGTACTCTTCAGTGTGTGTGTATGTATACATATGGAGACATGTTAGGTAGTTATATGTACATGTATGTATACATATCTATTTAAATAAAATCTTTTACAGCTTAGTGATTTGTCCTCCCCGCACTCATCAACTTCAACTCCCATGACTGGAAAAGGACAGGCTTTCTTTGCTGATCAGGTGTGCAAGGTATCAGTTTTCTGTTCTTATGAAACATAGGGAAGGAAAGTATAGTATCTTAATGATCTGTTTTGCTTAGTAATCTGTTTTGCTGACTGCAGTCTCCTGTGAATTAATTACCTGAGTTTTAGGAACAAAAAGGTATCCAAATCTATTTCAATGTAGAAGTAGAGACCCTTTCACCAGAAGACATCAGGGAAGCAGTTGAGTGTGTTCTGTCTGTTCTTTACCTTATGGTATTGAAGATTTTTTTTTTTTTAATACATGACAATATATTGCTATGATTTATCACAACAGTCTGCAGCCTTCCAGACTATCTTTGAGATAGTTGCCCATATTTCATTAATGTTTAATGAGAATTGGGCAATGAAACTTGAATGGCGTTAGCAGATTTTGAAATAGTGGCCACATGCTACAAGACCCCAGAAAAAAAAAACCAAACACCACTTTGCCAGGCTTTATCCACTAATATCTGTACTCTCCTTTTTGGTGAACTGTCCAACTTTACATCTGCTTTCTGTGAAAGCGTTCTCTTTTGCTGTCTCAGCAGGAAGAATTTAGCTCCTTGCTTCGAGATAATAAAGACAGACTGAGTGACAGCACAACAGGTATGCAATAACACTTAATCCTTATTTTTTTATTTGATTAGGTGTTTTAGGTGGTGTGAAATGTTGAAATCTAGTCAGAAATCCTCTGTGCCTTTCCTCTTTGAATGTGAGACACAGGAAATGTTGGGAGTAATGTTCTGTAGTTTCACTAGCAGCTCCCCACTAAAACTTTCTGTTGAGTGATCTAACACGTTTTTGGGGAAAGAGTTTCTAGGAACAGTTTGCTTGCTCACTACGCTTAATGGTCATGGGAACAAACAGTTTCATTTGAAAGGTTAGAATAATTAGCTAGCTAGTATTTCAGCTTTTTGAAAGCTTTTGAATATTTTTTTTCTCCAAAGGTGCTGATAGTTTATTGGATGTGAGTTCTGAAGCTGACCAGCAAGATCTGCTTCTGTTGATGCAAGCAAAAATTGCTTCTTTGACATTGCACAATAAGGAGCTGCAGGACAAATTACAGGTGGCATATTTTTGTGCTGTTCTAGTGTTCTCTTAATCTGCTAGCAGAACAAAGAGCTGCTTACTGTTTTAGAGAGATGTACTGTGAAGATAATTTAGTGAGCTTGTTGGTGGTAAGATCATGGAAACCCTCTGCCCTAAAGGATTAAATCTCACTTTTCCCATAAATTACTGAATAACTTTGCTTATTATGATTACCACATTCTAGAAGATGTTAACAATTGTGTTAGCAGAATTTTAATTTGCATAGCTTTAATTATTAGCTTATGGAGTTCAGCCCAGACTTTCAGAGGAGATTGGCACTTACTGCCTTCTCTTGCTGTAGATGACTAAATGGGAGCAGCTGGGTTTTGAATTTTTTTAAACCTTTCTTCCATGGTGCTTTAATGGTTTGTCTCTGTAGGGTGTGGCAAGATTTCCTTGCTTACTCTATTCTAAAAAATATAATCATATACTTTGTTTTATTGTGCAATTGTTCGGGTTTCTTGTTGCACAGGAGAGAACACCTAAAGAAGTCGATTCAACCATAGAATCTTACCATTCAACCCAAACAGAGTTTGAGCAAACAACAGATAGACAAAATGAGTTCTTGGCTCAGGAGCTGAAGTCTCCATTAAATGCCACCCAAATTCAAGAAAAGATGACAAGCCCCAGTGAAGTAAAAATTAAGTACCTCCAAGAAGACTTAAAGGATATGCAGAGGAAATCAGAGAATTCTGAAGCCAGAAGAAAGCATGCAGAATCTCAGGTCCAGTCTAGAGTCCCAGAAACAGATCATTTAAATAGCACAGACATTTCAGAAAATGGTTCTGATCTTAACCTGAAGTTCCAAGAAACTGAAAACAGGTGTGAAGAAGCTGTGAAAGAGGTTTTGAATGTACAAAGGCAAATGAAGCTGGGTCTTGTTTCCTCTGAAAGTGAAGAAACCGGTTCCGATCTAAGCAGGCTGAAGGTTACATGTGGAGAAGTTGAAACGCTTAAGCAAGAATTGAAGAGAGCATTGGAGGAAGGTGAAAGACAAAAAGAGAAAGTGAGAGAGCTACAGAAGAAGTTTGAAGAAAGAGAGCAGAATGTGGCGAGCAAATTGTCTGTTGAAGAGTGTGAGGAAATGAAGAATTCATATTGTTCCGTTATTGAAAACATTAATCAAGAGAAAGCATTGTTGATTGAGAGGTACAAAGAAGGGCAAGAGGAAATTAAAAGGCTACAGGAAAAGCTGAAAAATCAGACACAGTTGGAGTGTAGTGCTGAAGCTGGAGAAACAAAAGATGCGATGCACAGAATGGTAGATGAGCTCAACAGACAACTCGGCGAATTGTCTCTGTTGTACAAAGAAGCACAAACAGAGCTTGAAGACTACAGGAAGAGAAAAACTCTAGATGATATAGCTTTGGACTACATTCCTAGAGATGAACATGAGAAACTGATGCAGGTAACAAATTCTTTGAAATACAAAGCAGAGAATGAGTTATCAGAAATGAAATCACAGTACACAAAAGTATTAGATGAAGCAGAAGAACTAAAGCAACTGTTAGACGCTCAGAAACAAAACTCTTTGCCAATTACTGAACACCATCAAGTGATGAATGCACTCAGAAATACTGTAAAAGACATGGAGGAAGAAATAAATGACCTCAAAGGGCTGCTCACCTGCAAGGAAAGCGAAGTAAGAAACTTACAGAAGGAACTACTGGAAGAAAAAGCTGCAATTAATGAAGCAATGGTACCCAAGGCTACATATGAAAAGCTCCAGTCATCGCTAGAGGGTGAAGTTAGTGTTTTGTCATCCAAACTGAAGGATGTAATCCAAGAGAAGGAAAATGTGTCCTTAGATGCTATGCAACTGAGAAAGGAAGTTTTGCACTTGAAAGAACAGAAAGAAGGTATGCATACTCTGCTTGAAGCAAAGGAACGGGAGGTGGCTGGTCTTCACCAAAAGTACCATCAAGCTCAAGAAGATCTTCTTGAAATGAAAAAATATTCTGAAAGCTCATCCAAACTAGAAGAGGATAAAGATAAAAAGGTTAGTGATTCGCGGCAGTGGAGGGATAGTACACAAGTTCAGACTGCAAAACATGTTGGGTGGTGCATGGGCGACCTAACAGACGATGTAGTGTCAAGTGTCACAGAGTGGGGTAACTTTTGAGCGCATTTGCCCCTCTGAAAATTCAGATGTCGAAGAAGTTTTTGGTATGTTTAACTTTACAGTAGGTTTCCCTCCCCTGTGGAGATCTGTGTGACCTTTCAGATTACCTCTTTTCAGTTCTGCTTATGTTGGGTTCACACTGTTCGGGCAACTGAAGTCAAAGAAGTGGGACTTACAGCATGAAGAGATTCCAAAGGAGACAAGAAAACAAAAGATCAGAAATGAGCAAAAGTTCATTATTCTGATTTTACTGTACCATATCAACCTTAGCATGACTTGACTGTTTTTCTTCTGCAGCTACCGTGTGTGTCACTAGAAATCTATTTATAAAAAGCTATGTGTTCTGCTAGATATGAATAGCTGGCCTGTGTTTGGTATGTTTCTATCTTGTGTTCAGCAGCAGTATTTGTAAAGGTGGTAATTGCAATCCATGTTTCTAAATATAGCTGGCTTTCAGAGCTAGGAATGCGTTTTAAATTGACTGGGCTAGGAAGAGGGATAGAGAACCATTGCAGCCCTTTGCTTATTTGATGTCTCTGTCCATTGAGTTTATTTACATCTTGTTTTTCCCCACTTAAGTCACAAATAACCCCAGCATGAGACCCACAGGAATACAGTATGCCTTGCAACTTTTAATGAAAACCAATTTTGTACCTCCCTAGATCAATGAAATGTCGAAGGAAGTTAGCAAATTAAAAGAAGCTTTGAACAGCCTTTCTCAGCTTTCCTACTCGACCAGCGCCCCCAAAAGACAAAGCCAGCAGCTGGAGGCGTTACAGCAACAAGTGAAGCAGTTGCAAAACCAACTGGCTGTAAGTGTCATGGTTTGTAAACCCACTGTTATTCCCGGTTCTCTGAAGATATGCATGCCATTCTTCGCTCTGCCTTATTTAAAATGGAGCACAGTCAATGAGTAGAAGGAAAGGAATTTTCATCCAGATTCTGTAATTTCTCTGTTTCTCTGAAACATTTAGGAATCTGCAAGTCACAAACTGGTGTTTAGAAACCGTCTAAAGAAAGCTGTTTTTCCCAGTATATTTCCTCAGATCAATAGTGGAGCAAAGTTCCTGTGCTTGTAGTAGAATGTGGTGATGCAACCTGCTGCTGAGGCCCTGATATGTGAAAAATATGACCAGTATGCAGTGGATTTGTGTGTTTTCTCAAGAACATTCATCAGCTGAAGTCTGTTTGGTTTTTTAAGCTAAAGCAAGTTTGACTTTCTGGAAGGAAGCAGTCACTAAAAGCACGAAGTTTCAAATCAAGCAAATCCATCTGTTTGTAAAGAGCACAGTTTATTCTTTGAAATTCTGAACTGCTTAAAGATTTTTTTTTTTTAATTATATTTGTTTGTGCATGAAAGGTCCAGTCTTCTAAGCTGGGTTGAGTCATAGTTGTTATTTCCAAGAGCTTGTCTGTCCGAAGGAGCAGTTTAATTCACTGCTGAGGATGAAGAGTTACCGCCCACCACAGGCCTTTGTTGAGAGATCTGGAGCAGCTCTGAAAGCAAAATTCCCAACCTGACATGCTAAATGGCTTACCTGGTGTCTGCTTCCGACCTTCCCCAGCAGACAGAAAGAAGAGTCAATATGCATAGGGGCCAGAAGAATACCTTTGCAGTGGCAAGGAAGGAGTAGGCAGGCAGTTAAACACTGCATCCTGTTGATGTAAGAGCCAAGACTGTTTCTTGTCCCAGTCCACCAAGTCCGAAAGGACCCTTTGTCTCCCACTGCTTAAGGACCAGCAAAGTAGTGTAAGGTGCAAAGATATGCAGTGTGTTAGGAAAGTGGGGTAGGGTTTAAAACAGGATAGATGGATTCTTTCCTTCTTGTAGGCTCACCTACGTAACAGCTTCATGATTATTTGGAAAGATGGCTTCTGGAACTTGGCAGTCTGTGATCATGAAGGAGGCTGGCTTTCCTTGTTTGAATTAACTGAGGATTTCATGGATTAAGACCTTTGTAAGCACCCTAGGAAGGCATTAGCTGACAGATGGGTCACTGAGTTCAGGGAGGAGCTCTGTTGCAGTTGAGGGCTGATTTGTCAGAATATTGTTCACTTTCCTCAATTCTGGTTGCTGATAAGCTCAGAAGAAGAGTACCTGCTCATTCCACTGTTTGCAGCAGCTCTTGCGACTGATGTAATCACCTCACCGGCTCTTTTACTGGGATGGGTAGAATTACAGCATTTCTGTGGACCAAGCTTCCGAGCAAATTATGTTTTGGAGGGCTAGTGGCACAGTACTGTCTGAGCTGGTTTTGCATGCATGTGTAAGACTATGGTTTGTGATTCCCCAGAGCTCTCTAAATCTAGTTGGGGAGTTCTGAATTCAACATTTTCTGAATGCTCTGTGACTTTCTGCTTGGCTGTTTTCTAGGAAACAAAGAAACAACATCAGGAAATTGTCTCAGTTTACAGGATGCATCTTCTCTATGCTGTGCAGGTATGGTTGCATATTGTCAGTTGCACAGTGCTGGTATTCTAATGAAAGATGTTTCTTCTGCAGATGTAGTAAGAACTTTGCATGTTTTATCTAAGACGTCCTACCCAAAAGGTGTGACTGTTTAAGAAGTAATTTAACACTGCTTCCTATTGGGAAATTGGTCTAATTACTATACCTCAAAAATAGTTTGTAAATCTTCTTGAAGAATAAAGGGATGCTTGAATAAGTCATCTTTTCTTCTTTCTTCCCTTGTCTAGGGTCAAATGGATGAAGATGTCCAGAAAGTGCTTAAACAAATTTTATCGATGTGTAAAAGCCAATCACAGAAAAAGTAAACAGAAAAGCCAAGGAAAACTCCCCATTTTTATTAATCCTGCTATGGGTGTTTATCTAGATTTGCCTTAACATAAGATTTAAAATTGGCAGTTTGCTGCTTTTGTGTTATTGTGCTGTTTGTGAGGTGGATTTGTTTGTCTGTCTCTTCCACTTCCCATGTGCATTTGCGTGTGCATTAACTAAACACATGCCTGCTTTTCATATCCAAAATGCAAGTATGTTCTTCAGAGTTTTTACTTAGGCCACTCCGTGTCATGTTTACCCTGAAAGTACTTTCTAGCTTCCTCCAGTAGAGGGAGGTTGATCTAGAGGAAAGCACTCGAGTTGCCTGGGTAACGGTGAAATTCTCCGGGAGGTCTTCTGCACTGTTCATAAGCTGCATCTTCTTGCCGGGGAGTAACTCAGTTGCTTGATGTTGTAGCACTCTGATTCCTGACATTTTGCCATATGCATTCTGTGGCAGAGCAGAAGCGAGCCTTGCAGCAGTGAGCAGAAGTAGGTATTTATGCTAAGGCAGAACGTCAAAGAGATACACTGCTGAGTGTAGTCGTAGTCAAGATTAACACACCGTAAGGTAGCTGTCCCAACCCATCCAATGCACTGAGTACACAAAAATCATACCATGCTTCGTAGTTTCCTTGAACTGCCTGGTTGTGGAATGAAACTGTTTCAAGAGGTGGAATCATTGAAGTTCTGTACAAAGCAGTACAGAAACTCCTGTATAAACAACCCTTTATGATAGGTTTAGCTATCTATGCAAGTGTTGGCCATGAAGCTCAGGAACAAAACCAGAACATAAACCTTAGACTGGGGATTCTAGTGAACACAGGATGTTTACAGTGAATGTCAATGCCTCATACTTCCTAACCTCACTTTTGTAAAGATCTTCTCTTCAGTATATTTTTATTGGCCCTCTAATGAATTTTTTTTGTAACTACACCATTTTTTCTACATAATGTTTGCATTAAGCTTATTAACAAATATTTTTAGGTAACCGTGTTTTAGAGAGTTTCTTTTTATACCCCCAAGTATTCAGTAATAGTGAAGCATAGTGAAGTGTTTCCAGTTTGTAAAAGTTCTGTACGGAATAATAGAGCTGTCTGTCGGTGTCGTCCGGAGCAGTGAAGTGTAAAATGCAATTTAGCCTACTGTTTCAAAAAAGTAGCAATGATATGTAGAGAACAGCAAAAGGTGTCAGAAATTTTTACGTGTTGTTTCTAGAGGCTATGGGGATCAACAAAGCTTTTATCAGCACTTTTAAATCTAAAGTCAGATAAAAATGCTTGGTGTGATACAGTATGAAACTATGGAAAAATGTTTCTAAGCACACACTGCACTTGAGGGTACAACCATTCTAACTAGCTTGCAGCTTCACTATGGTATTTGTTTTATTCCTGTTAGTGGAATAGAGAAATCTTTCAGAGCTATATAATCTATGAAGTTTATGGAGTCGTAATACGACAAGTGTCAGCAGTGCCTCAGGCTGACTGGACTCATAGTGCACTTATACCAGATAATTCCTAACCCTGGCGAAACTAAAACGGATTTTAAAAGCAAGAAGAAAAATCACACCTTTGCATCAGTTGGACCTTGATGTTACTTTTGTTGGGTGGTTTAACTAATGCCTGCTAATCTTTAACAGTATTTTATAGTTAGATGGTTTTGAAAATGCTCCAAAGAAATGTGAAAAGAATTTTGCTGCAGCACTTCAAAATTAACAACAAGATTTTAAGCATGCTAATGCTGCAAAGTATAAAACTTGATGAACCATTTTATAGGTTGCCTGATGGATTTAGTCTTCTACTTTGTTTTGGTTTGTATATTTATTACAACTATCTTTGTGGAATATTGAAAATTATATACTACAGCATAGCAAGTTTCTTTATATGTAATTTACAAGAAGTTTCCTTATGCAGCAAATAAACTATTTCCAGTTTTTTCATGTTTGTTCTTTTCGTGCCTTCATTTGCTTTTTGTATTGAGGGAAATCTCATTACGCTATTTTAACGTAGTGCAAATATGTTCTATATCTCATGTCTAGATGGCTGGCAGACGTACCGGGTTTTCCTCCCTGAAATTGCAACTTGATTATTAACTTTTTTGATCTGTCAGGCAGAATAGAACCCACTCCAAACCCCGCACAGCCAGTTTTGCAGATGGTGCCTTCTCTCTGATCGGTAAGCTCGGAGGCATTTCTCCCGTGGGCGTCCTGCTAGAGGTAATACAGGTTTCCCGTTCACCGCTGGATGCGTTCCAGCTGAGTCTAAAACTCCCTGAGAGCAGTAGCACAGATGGGTGAGGTCCCACAGTTTTTCAAAACTCTGTTCTCTGTGACTGAGCACTTCACACACAGAAATACAGTCAAAGTGTGTGTATGTAGCTGTATATGCATATTTGAATATACGGATATGTACACTTATTTTTAAACTTCATAGTTACGCAGTCAGCCCTGTTGCCCTTATAGCGTCTCTCCCTCTCCTGAGTTTTATTTGAGAAACTATTTTTTCAGTAACTTACTTGCTAATACTACCTTCCTGTCTGAGGACAGAACACACAGATGGCAGGAATTGCACTTCTTGGTTACATCCTGCGGGCCAGGTAGCTCTGTAGAAAATGTAGAAATTGTAGAAAATCTCTGTAAGTTACTGAGTACTGGGATTCCTTTGAAGAAGGCTGGTGACAAACTGGTATGCAGAATCTGTTTGTGGTGGGAGCACCTGGGAGGGAAAGATCACGTTGGCTTTGATGACCTTTGTGCCGTCGCAGGCAGTGGGCCTGCTGCTGTGTCTGCCCTCTGAATTGCCCTTTGTTTTCCCTGTGGATGGCCGGGGCCAGCTCTGTCGAATAACATTTTTTTTAGGGGCAGACCTGCGGCAATCCTGCACTTTGCCTTCACAGCTGGGTGATGCCACATCTGAGCAGAGGTGCTTCCCGAGCATCGCTGGTCTGGTGGTTATTTATTTCCAGCCTCCTGCATGGACAGTCATGACAGCATGGGTCTTCTGTGCACCTTTTTCATGGCTGATTTCATATGAGTACTGGGGAAGAACAATCCCCTACCAAACTAACAGGCTGCAGTTCGCACACAGCAGAGATAATTTGGTCAGACTGGTCTGCTGCAGCATGCTGGCTCTTTTCACCCATCCCGCGCCCTGTCACAGCAGAGAGTAGTGATGAATGGTGGGAGCGGACTTCGGAGGACTGCAAGTGGGTTGAAATTTGGGAGGAGACATCTGCTGAGATCTGCATTGAGATCACCTGGGTTTTTCTCCTGTGCTGCTGGAGAAAGGAAGTGCAATTCCCTGTAAGCAGATGTTGCCCTCATTATTTGGCATCTGGCTGTCACAGGCTCCCTCTTTTGCCAACCCAGGTGGGTGTGAAGAGATGATGGAGAGTGAAGTGATTCGGGAGATTTCAGCAGCAATTGGGCAAGAACCTCTTGGAGTGCGCCATGTCTCCTTGATGGACAGATCTTTTGCCTCCAGCAACACGTCGTGGCACATAGCCAATACTTCAGCTCAAGGGTGGTTGACCCTCTTCGATGAGTCTGGCTATTTTGGTTTTAAGTCAGTGTTCTCAGGGCAGTTGCAAATTCATTCTCCTCATGTTAGCAGTGATTTCCATAAACCCTCTGTCTTAGAGTTATATGCAGTGGTGAACTGCAGCTGAAGCGAATTAAAATCTGTGATTTAGTAAGTTTCTACTTATTTAAGGAAGCCTGAGATACAATTTTGTAGCTACAGAACAGTCCTACCAGCAGACCCTGCTGCTGGCGAGAAAGCCGTGTGTGCTTTGCTTGACACCTACAAGTGTTGTGTTCCCCAGGCTGTGACGGTGTGTGACAAAATGTCTTCTAGGAGAAATGGCGGCCTCTGTCTCGTTTGGCCTGGTGGTGTGACGCTGCAGCGGTGTGACAGCCACACCGGGCTCCGCAGATGGTCAGTTTTGCCCCTTTGCACAAGCGGTGGAGGTTTGCGCTTTCAGCCCTGCAGAAGCCAGTCCCCAGTCCCGCCGGTGCCTTCAGGAGGGTCTGTTTTGTGATACAACTTGTAGTTCCCGAGGCATTTTATGGCAACGTGTCTGTTGCTGTGCACAAACCTTTGGCTGCCCCTGACAGACTCTTATTTGATGAGTTTAACACAGGTATTTACACAATCATCAGTTTTTCAGTCTGTGATTTTAAAAGCCTGCTTGCATGCTGATCTGTCCAGATTCACAGTGTTGGCCCTCCTCATGCATTTTCCAGCAGCCTGAAATGCTCAGACGGTTGGTAATGGGGCCTCCTACCAGCAGCTGGAGATGGGAAACAGGCACGTCTCGGTGACGTCATCCCCCTCCAAGGAGCTCTTGGGAACCAGCACGTCTCGGTGACATCATCCCCTGCAAAGAGCTTGGGGCTGGAGCCCATGTCCCCACGTCCCGCACACCCACCCTCTGCTGTTAGCCCAGCCGGGGGGGTGATGCTGCAGCCAGTACCCTGCGCTCGGGGGCTCTCGGAGGGGGCAAACATCGCCCGCATCAGAACCCAGACGTGCTCGTTCGGGAAGGTGTTGCTCTGGTGTGGTCGCTCTTCCCTTGGGGATTAGCCAAAACGATCCCTGGCGCTGTCGGGCCTCAGACCCTCAGCGCTCTCCTTGCATCCCCTGTCCCGAAGCAGCGGCCGTCCCGTGCCCCTCTGTGCGCTCGGAAGGTGCGTCCAAAAAGGTTTGGTTCCCTGTCAGCACTTCGCTGCACACCAGGAGTCATCCCCCGAAGAAGGGCCTGGCGACCAAGCGGGGAGCTGCGCTAGGCTGCGTCTTCCAGACAAAAATAAAAAATGTAGAGGAGGAACAGAGAGCTAAACTTGGCGTTCCTTCCCTTCCGGGCCTGCCTTGCGGCTGGAAAGCAGTGCAGGGAGTGAAGACGCAAAGCACCAAGGTCTGCACTGCCCCACTCCTAGAAATAGCTCCTCTGGGCTCTTGCCGCTCAAACTGTGGCTGCCCAAAAAGCAGCGCTGCGTTCAGCAGCTGGTGGGGCCGCAGCTGGGTGCGAGCACAGCTGGCCAGATGTTGCAGAGCCAGGCACAGAAATGCCCGTGCAGGTGCCGCGGAGCTGGGTGGCTGCCGGAAGGTCGCGGTGGTGGGGCAGCGTGATCCCCTGGTAGCACTGCTCCTGCCAAGCATGTGCGAGGAGTTTGAGAGCGGAACTGCCCTGAAGCCCTGTGCTGCCTGAGCGTGGCGGAGTGGTGTCCACCACGTCTCTGAAATTCCTGCCCTTGCCGCCGTGTGAAGAAACCACGTCACGGTCTGACGACTGGCGAGGAGCAGGCTGGCAGGTCTCCCTCCGCAGGTGCAAGGAGCAGGCTGGCAGGTCTGCCTCCGCAGGTGCTTTGGCTGGCGGGTCGCTGGCGGTGCGTTCCATTTACATGCCTGCGTAATTAAAGCCGTGTGTGATCACCAGTCTGGGTTGTAGCGCGGAAGGGGAGGGCTACGCCGGCCGCCCTCGAGCAGCTCTGTGCAGCCCGCGCCTCTCCGGGAGGCTTTCCGGGAGCCTTGGTCACCTCTGCAGAGAGGTGGCTGGCAGGGGACGCGATCCCCCCGTGCTGCGAGCAGGTAGCAGCCCGGCTGCAACCCGCCTCCTCGAGGACCTGTTCCATGCCCCTCTTAAGTTTGTTAGGGGAGAGCGTCTCCAGCCAGCTGACAGCAGCACTGAAGAGGGACGGAGCTCTCTCTGTGTCGAGGTAAAGAGCTTACTGTAAAACTATGGGGAGAAGAAATGCGTTCTTGGTGACTGATCTGCCTACGCCTACGAAAGTGGCCGGGAATATTCCTGGGTGCTAGAACGAGACCACCCCTATCATTACACTGCTGGGGATGGGCCCTGCCATGGTGCTGGTCCAGGCCAACCGGCAGTTTTGGCAAACAACTGCCCAGCACAGCTCTGGATCAGCCCGTGCCTCTCTGCGGGTGGCTCGGCATCTTCTGAGGTGACATTTGTGCAGTGCAGACACTGGCCCCTCCATGCCCAGGAGCATCTCAAGCAGCATCTGCGCAGGCAGGCATAGGCTGGGAGCCAGCAGCAGGGCCCTCAGCCTGTGCTGCTGGGGCTCGTGGGAACAGCGTTGTGCCTAAATGCTCGCTCCTCTAACGTCTGGGCTGCGCTGAGCTGTGTATGAAATCCTGACGGGAGTCTCTCTGTGGACAGCTGTCTGGTTTTCAAGCAGACAGAAGCACTGCAGTTTTGTGTTGCTGCAAAGCCCCTGAAGTTACTGCCTGACTGGGTGGAGTGGCTTCGCACCTCCCTTAGCCCTGCAAATCCATTGCTGCACTCTGTTGGCATTTATGAGGTAAAATCCACACATATGTACAGACAGACTTGTTATCTAATTCCATAAATACAGGAAATACATTGAGGCCTCCAGCTTTCTACTGGCTTGCTCGTTTTTGGTCAACCCCATGGTCCCATCTGAGCTGAAAGGGTAGGAGGCTGCTATGTTTGCTGTAGAGAGCTTTCCTCATCTCTCCCCACAGCATCAACCCAACAGCCCCTCCATGCTCGCCTGCAAGAGCCAGCCACCAGCAAAGCCAGTCTGACATTGCTGTAGTGCAACCCGGCAGCTCAGCACTAGACAGCCGCTCGCTCACCCGTCCCCTTCCCCCCCCCGGGCAGGTAGGTGGCATCCGCCAAGATCAGAGCTACAAGTCCACTTCAAGACCTGGTGACCGAAGCCTTAGAGCGAAGCACCATGACAGCTGACGGAAGCCCCATTGCTTGTCTCAGATCTCGCCAGGGATGCTCTTCCAGAGCATTTCTCGCTCAAATGACAGCGCCGACATCCCTCGCAAGAGTAATGAGATGAGACAAAGCTGGTGGGATGGCAGAGAGCAGACAAGGTCATCTCATGCCCTCTTCTGGCCGGTGGAAGGTGGGCTCCCAGCTCTGCGCCCTGGCACAGCACCCTAAGCCCTCCAGCTGCCGATGGTGGTGGGAATGCGTGGGCTGCCGAGCACAGCCGGGCACGCCTGCACCAATGTCTTTGGGGAATTTTTTTTGGTAAAGAAGAAAAGATCTTACATTTAGATTTTTCCAGTGCCCTAATACACTGGACTGGAAGTTAGCAGCTACTTTATGGAACCAGAAACTGAACTGGATAGCACAAGAAAGGGTCTCTTTCAACTAAAAAGCCTGAGCTGATCAATAGGAACAACTAAAGCGAGTGATGCGTGATCAGAAAGAGACAGTGCTGGGCTGAACTATAACATATTTTCGCCTGCATGAAAATGTATTTTCTCATTAGCTTTTGTATTTACGGCTTTGCTGATGAGCTGTTTCTGGTGGGGTTCCTTATTCCCTGAGTGTCCCACTGGCAAAGAGCTGCACCTCGGCCTCCCCGAGGCAGATGGAGTCCAGGATGAACCGCACCGGCTCGAGGCAGCTTCTGGTGTGAACCAGGGATTAAAGATCTCTGAGAAGCAGCCACTCCTTGCATGGGGCAGGTGAAAAGCAAAACGCTACACACAGAGAAGTCACTTGTGGGATTTTGTGAGAACAGCTCAAACGGTTTAAAAGCCACCATTGGTGGGAATCTGCACGTGCAAACAGCCCAGCACCAGCATGTCGGTGCTGCCTCTGGAACACCTGCTGCCTTTCGAGCAGCGTCTGGTTTCCTGCTCCTCTTCCAGGTTGTGTCTGCAGCAAAACAGGCTGGAAGCTGCTAAACTTTGAACAAGTGGCTGATGCTGTCATTTCACCCAAAGGAAACGCAGCACCTGAACTCCTGCCTCGGCGTGAGGATCTTACCCAAACCAAACAGCCAAAGTAAAACTGTATGAGAGCACCCTAAGTTACTTCTTACAGGTAAGAAGGGTCCTGGTGACCACGCCAACTGGTTAGACCATGTCAAAGTAACTAAGGCAGACACATCTGCATATAGGCAGATTTAGGCTTGTCTGAGCCAAACACCTTGAAACCTGTGTGTTGAAAATCTGCTTCTGGACCTTCAGTGCAACAAGACTAGCCCTCGGTTTTCAGGTACCCACAGAGCAAGGCCCTTGAGCACAAACAGCCTCGAAGCCCACTGGGGTTAGAAATCCAACGTGAACATCTTCAGTGCAGGTCCAGCCCTGAGAGTTCATTAAAACTACAGCATCTGGTTCATGCACTCAGAGAGAAAGGCTGTGCAAAGAGGACACTGAGGGGTGAGAACAGAGACCAGAGGAGGTGAGCCAGTTTGTACTGCTGAATTTCCTGTTCTCCCGTTGTCCACGAAAACACCCTCGTGCTTGTTGTTGCAGACTGTCCTTCATCCCTGTGTCTGCCCGCCCCGAGGACCCTCTCTCCGTTTCAGATGTGTTCCCGTTGCTGAGTGGCAGCTGGCACAGAGGCGTCTCACGCTGGGCGGCTGCGGGGAGCGGCACCGGGGTGAGCACAGGGCACCCGAACCGCAAGCCATTGCAGGCTGGGGCAGAAACGGGAGATCTTGGGAGGGCAACGATGCTGCAGAAGGCAGGGTGCCACACAGGAGCTCAGAGGAGCACACAAGTACACGCTTCAAGCTGCCCTAGGGACCCTTGAATGCCCAGTGCTTCTTGGGTTGTACCACCAAAGCAGCCCTTTGTTCTGCCCGCGGTGGGCAATTCCAGCCCTGCCACAAAAAACACTCCCAAGGCAACGGAGCCTGCAAAATTCAACCTTCTGTGTTTTTGAGAGATGAAAAACCTCATCTCCCCACGTCCAGAAAGCGCAAAGGTTACTGGTGGCGTACACTGGCCGTGCACGGCTGCTCCTGACTGTCCAGCGAGACCTGATGAGGAGCAGGCCTTGTTCTGGGAGAAATGGGGTCAGTTGGAGCCACGACGGCGCACGGCTCCTGGAGGCTGCCGAGACATGCCTTCCGTGGAGCCTCCGCCCCCACCAAGTGACACCGAGTGCAGACAACTGGCAGAGTCTCGGCACTGCCGAGGAATTCAGCAAACGGCTGGTCCAGCGAAGGGAGAATCAGCTAACGACAAATTCTGGCTTAACAGATTTTGCTGTGGACGCCAGTACTGGCACGAGCTGCTCCGGACCTGTCTGTGAGAGATACTGGCCCAGCGGGGCACGGAAGCAGAGGCGTATAATGCCATGGGAGCATTTCTGGTTGTCACAGTCAACAATACAGGAGGATGTGAATTGATGCCAAATGTGTTTTTAGAAGAGGATAACAACCCCGTGGGTTCTTCATCAAATAAGTTTATATTTCAAGTGATATTCATAATATGTAAACATATATACATAAAAGTATATATATATTTAATGTATCTATTGCTTATGTATTTAATACCTTTACATTTGTGCTTCAAAATCCTTGGCATACTTACTGGTCAAATACAGGACACATGCCAAGTACAGCTGACTTGGCACATGGAGGTTTGGTGTCAAGCAAGGCATTTCCTAACAAGCAACCAGCCACACATGGGTTCAGATCTTCACTGGTGTAACAGAAGGGGAACTTTTACTGGGTTTGGTTGTTGTGCAGCTTGACAGAAGTACCTCATGTCTGGGAATGGCTAGGAGAACTGCAGTGCATTGACCACACATCAGTCAAGACTTCAAAAAATCCTCCTAAAAACTGATGTATTTTAAAAACAGTATATTTGGACATGGTTATGTTGCAGCTTTCTCTTTCTAGCAGGTGTACACTCCACTTTTTATCTTCCAAAAAGGTAAAACAGATGCCCATGAGGGCTTCAGTGAGAAGGTGGCTGAACTTTACCTTATAAAGGCTGTGGTTGTGGATGGGCCTCAACACGTGAAAGCCAGAGACACAAGAACTTCTCAACATGTTGGAAGGTAAGAGATAATACTTAGCACCAGCACCGTTGGTGTTTTGTTGCATAGAGACTGTCAGGACTAGGAGCCAGTCATTATTTTGGTTTCTAGCATCTTAGCAGACCAATGGGACCCAAGGCCCAAATAGTGTCCCAGACCACTACTGGTAGAGGTTTTCAGGTAGAATAAAAGTGCCTTCCTGAAGGCTCGAGGTCAGTTCTTACTCTGAAAAGCAAAAATCAAAATAACTGGAGGAAAAGTCACTTGTCAGTTTTTTGGCCTCTGGCTCCAGGTTGCCCAAAGCCCCCAGCGCAGTCAATCAGAGCAGCCGTGGAGCACCTACAACTGCATTGAACCTGGGTGCAAAAGGATGGTTCCCATTCCCACCTCTAGGAACTATTTTTAGTTTTTTACACCACCTGTAATTCTGAGTACATATATGTACCATTTTATAAGAAAGCAGCTGGGCAAAATGTGAGCTATGACAAGTCTGCTCCGCCATGCTACTGAAGGAAAAAACGTGAACTCAAGGTTTCTTCTACTGCAGGTCTCCCATTGTCTGCAAGGTGAAAAGACTCGCTAAGCAGAAGAGATAAAATGTACTAAAGGTACTGTCACCTGAGTCCTGGGTCTCATGCAAAGTGTGATAGGAAATCAAACCTAATTCAACAGTGGAGGTTTGCAGAATTTAAGCAACTTACCAGGTCAAAAAGATGCACAGTGGCCTTCGAGTCACTCCTCTCCACCCTTTTTATTTTACCATGTTTGAAGGCAGAGATGTAACAGAAGCTGTCACAGGTGGATCCCAAATCCACTCCTTGCCTTCCTGCAAGGAGTCTGTAGCCCAGACTTCACAGTTTGTCCACCCAGAACCATACCCACAAAGGCACAAGGCGCACAAGCTCCTCCCCACCTCCATGAGTCCAGACCCTGACCTGGTCCGGTGGGGTACAGATCTGCGTCCTGCACAGACCGTGCGTGTCTGTAGTAGCTATGATTTATGAAAGGCAACCGTTACTTTCTGGTATTTTGTGGTGTTCTAACTTCTTAGGGTATTATTTCCACGATTGCTGTTGGTAGGTCATAGAAGTAATCGTTAAAAGTACTATTTTAAGAATACAGTACATCTGTGGGCAATTATATAAAAGTACAAATGCCAACCCACAGTAATGTCCTTGAACACAACAGAAGGAACTTTGATGCTCTAAAATCAATCAATTCAAGAAAGTGATGTGTTCTGTTTCATTTTTATCCTGTCATCTGCAGATTATGTAAATAATTCTTAACATTCAGTAGTCAGGGATAATATTAATAATTCCCAATGAGACCATAATTTTTTTTTTCACTGAAGAAATTGAGACAGTAAGCCAAAAGGAAATTTACCCATACTAAATGCTTCAGTTTGGGGGGGGGGGAAGGGTAAATTAGAGTAATTTAGAATATTGTCAGGCATCTTTACCACTCCTGTAATTCAAAGATTTGTAATTGTTTTTCAAATGTAAAATTTACTGCAATAAATGGATGATCTGCACGGAAGACAAAAGTGAACTGTTGACACTGTGTACTCTTAAAGTATACTCTAGTTGACATAAGCAAGAGGTGAAAAATGATCAACAAAAGCAATTTAAACTTAAAATAAATCGAAAGGACTTGGACTCTGTTGAACTGCAGAGCAATCAACTCTGTAACACACAAACACACCATTTTCCACTGTGCAAAGCAGGACCTCACCTCCTGACAAACAACAAAACTTGGCCACAGCCTGAAGCTGCAGAAACTACCCGCCAATCGCCGACCCTCGGGTCGCACCCCACGCCAGCCAGGCAGGAAGATGTCAGTGATCTGCAGCCACTGCGCCTGGTTCAAGGTCCAGCTGGCTCAGTGGGCCTCCCGTTTCCAGCAGGTTGTTTGCAGCAGAGAGGTGTGAAAGGAGAAGTGCAGCTTTTGACCTAAACGTAGCCCACTCCACTGCTTTGCAAAGCTGGCCATGGCAGAACGCTCTGCAGAAACCCCACTCCCTTTTCAGTAAGGGGCTAGGCCCATTTTTAGCAGTGATACACGTACGCCACTCCACGGGACACAGGCAGACGTTCCTTTGCCTCAGGTAACCGAACTTCACAAATAATTTCAAACACGAAATGCTTCTCTCTTCTTATGATTCTTCACAGCATTAGTAGAGTAGCAGAGCAGGAATGGGGACATGTGTGTTTAGCAACATTTCAGCAGCAGCATTCTTGCAGATGTGTAACAAATCACTACATACAAAACAGTAACACTGCCAGAACAGTTATGGGTAACAAATAAGTAAATCCTGGCTTCTATCTTAATTTACCAATTCAACACCAATACTGCAGACAAAAGGGTAAATCGATATCAGATAAAATTCCAAGGAATTGAGTTACATTAAGAATTAATCAAGATGACGAGGAACCCAGTGGCTTCACCAGCAAAACATGTCAGCCTTTGCCAGAAGGAAACCACCTGCTGCTATTGAGAAATCAGTTTGAAAACGTCAGCCACTTTCAAGACAAATTTGGTTTTATTTTTAAGTCACTGGAAGTTAACTGGCTAACACACAGCTAGTATTCAGATTTTCCTTTGCATAATTGCTTAAAATGAGCCAAAGACAAAAAACAAAACACAATCAAAAATTATTGGAGAACACCATTAAGAGGCAGCAACATACTACACGAACACTGCTAACATCTGTGCTGGAATCAGTGGCTACAGCAGATCAACCCCCCGTTTTGGGTTCTCAGCTTCAGTTTTTTGAGTCCAGGCTAAGAAATGTTTGCAAGGGAACTGAAAGGAAGTCTTCGTATTTCTAAATCCAAGGTTAAAAAAAAATTACAATACCAACTCTATCAATCTTTACAGCTTTCCCTCAGTTTTATAAAAAAAATATAGTATTTCACACATCCATAAATATACTGCAGACGCTAAAACATACCCCTACAGTTCTGCTTCAGTAACATCCTCATCAGGGCAACAATAGTATTCCACAAAACAGATCTGTCCATCTTCATTCCTAATCATATACTGCAGTGAAAGAAATCCCTGAGCATCTGTTCGAACGGACACTTTACAAGATAAAGCCAATGCCTTTGTAGATGGTTTAAGCAAAGAAATCTTGTACCTGCAGGGGAAAAAAGAAAGTCATCTGAAAAAGATGCATTATGCAGAGAGAAGCTGAAACACTACTCCCAATTAAAGTAACACAATAATTAAAAAACAATTAGCAACCTGCTAATTTATCTTTTCCAGGTAACAACATTGGACAGACATTGTTATTGCTTAGCTTTTGACCACAGACATAGGTTTTTATCAGATAGGAAGTATTTTTTGTCTTCCTGTACTAGTGAAATAAATGTTGCAGTAATACAAAACCATTTTTTTTTTTTGAGTTTCTAGCAAGAACACATATCTGCCACAGAGGGCACTGATCACAGACTCACTAACCTGTTTGTCTGAGTCTGGTTACAGCGGAATGCTTCCATCAAATCAGAGTCCCTAGGGTAGTCCAGATGTGCACTTCCTGCATTTCCAAACGTGGATAACCTGGAAAACAAATGGCACCCACTCAAAACACCTGATCACTGCTCCCTTAAAACTCGTCAGAATCAGTCATCTTGTGTATCTCCACGGCTGTTTCACAAAACACTACTGTTTGTTTTGCTTTATTTAATTAAAAACGCTAAACTGTCTGCATCAGTGTCACATTTACCAGGTTGTCAATACATTCATCACTATGTTAAATAGATTACATACTATGTTTTGCTATACTCATTCCAATTGTTCTTGAAATAAAGCAATATTCTACAATAGCTCCCCCCTCCTTCATCCTGAAAACTTCAGTCCTTTCCAGTGGACGCCAAGCATGAACATTTGTGTTGAAAGCATAGTTTCCAGTACCTGAAGTAGGGTTTATCTGGAGACATGGTAATCTGCAGAACTTCACTGGTCATATCCAGTTCAGCAAACGCTTCTCGTAGCCCCTCTGACTGCAGGATAATTTTATTAACAACCTTTGTACTGCAGAAATCAAAGTCTAACAACTCCTCAGGTTCCTGAGTGTTAATTTTGCACACAGTCACTACTCCTCCTTCTTCCAAGAACAGCATCAAGGGGTAACCATAACCACGATAACACATCCTAAGAGCCGTTGATGTTCCTGAAAAAGAGAATGAAATACGTATTTTTCAGAGAGCTAGCTACCACATCTGATCACTTTAGAAAATTCACGTTTTACTGGCATATGGGGCACAGATCAATTTGATCTAGCATGTTTGGTCCAGCCTGCAATACACTGATGTAGCATGCTTTGTGGAGCCTCTGAGACACCCTATGAAGTGCTAGTGCCTATGCAGCAAAATGAAATGATTTGTATGTAGACACCAACTCAAATTCAACTTCTGTCATGTACCAAACAGGAAACACTAGCTGTGACAATGAAGCTGGATATGCTGCAAGTAGTTTAGCGGAACCAGAAAATCCTCTACCGTCTTGAGGCTCTCTCTGGCTCACACCATCTTTCTTTACTACCCCTGTTACTTGTGTAACTCAAACTGAATTTCATGTAGCTTAGCCTGCGTTACGGTCACATCCTCCTTTTGCTAGGTGATCATAACCTGAACGTTCGGTTTCACAAAATCAGAGTGCCGTTTAGTGCAGTTGATTTAGGTGTTTAGGTCAGAGTCACAACAGAAACAAATGGAATATGGAGTTCAACACATAGCTGCAGTGGCAGAACTGCCCAGAAAAACTGACGTTTTCACTCTTACCCCCCGTGAGTACACAGTACATCCTGTAGCACTCAAACAGTCATGCTAACTTGTAGTTCTGTTTGCTTGTGAAATGTTTTTTGAACAACCATCAAGTAAAAAAATAAATAACTGTACAGGAAATAAAACTTGCTAAGACAGTTTTTTTTTTTTAAACAAATGGGTTCATGTAATTCAGTATTTGTACACATAATTGTGAAGGCAGCTTCCCACGCACCTCTGTCACTGGAAATACTGCAAACAGGACCAACAATACAGCCTATTTGATTTTTGCGATTCACACACTTGATAAACAAGACCTAAAGTGCTCTTACAGCACCTGAAGTGCTACCCAATCCAGCCGCAGGTGGTCTTGTGAGACCTTAGGTAAATACCATTCCTCAGTACCTTATCTGCAAGCTGGAGATAATATTCACAAAACAGACGCAAGCATAGCTTGAAGAATGGAAGGAACCTAAGCTGCCACATAACAGCTTCTGCACTGGGAGCAGAAGCAGTGAACCGATGGTGCTACCTGGTACCCCTGCGGACTTCTTCAAGCCCAGTAAATCCGTACCAGAACATTTCCCAATTCATGCATATGCTCGTTAATGTTTCTGAGGCAGCTGGATGTTCCAGGGTTGCACAAGCCACAAAAATATTGGAAAAGAGAGCACATTTATTATTGAGTTCATACAAAATTTTTTGTTAGCAAGACAAATTCCAAGCTATGCCTATACTGTCTCTGAGTGTGCTGATTTCTGCCACAGCTCACTGCAGTAAGTCAGCCTGAGTCCCTTGTAAGACCACTGTGGATCCCCTGCAGCCTTAAGATGTACCAACAGCTTTCATGCTTTTTCAGCTCAAAGTGACAGCTCTGGTAAGAGGCTGGTGCAGCCTGCCGAAGCAGTAGTCTTATAGCCTGATGTTGAGGCTACGTGCAGCCTGACCTGCTGGCCACCTAAAACCATGAGGCGGTGTGAAACACCATCCCTAGCAGAGGGAACCTTGGCATTCTCTGCATCCATCCTGACTACCCTGAATGGGCTCCAGAGGAACTATTCTGCCAGCTGTGCCCAGGTCTTCCCCTTAAGCAAGGGGCACCTGGGAACAAATTAGCGTTTGTGTGATGTGGACAATTCGGGCCCTGGACTGAAAACAGATCAACGTGAAAGGCAGTCACGACATATGTCAGTCCTAGGGTACAGCACTGGTCTCAGAGTCCGAACTCCAGCTTAAACATCACACAACTTTCCAGAAATTCCTGAATAAATTACTTGAAATGTTTTCTTATCAAGATTTCAGAAACTACTTGAGATCTTCAGCCCAAAAACAGAGCAAGGGTACAAGCTGGGGCTGTTCATTGGACCTCATGCCACAAAAGGGTTCTCTCCCAAAACAAGTGGTTCTTCTGTGCCTTACACAGATCCAGGAAACATCACCTTCACAGGAAAAGTCCACTGTCTCTCAGCTACCTCAAGACTGTCACAGAGACACATGCCTTTATTCCACCTTCCAAACTGAATTGGCCTCTTTTAGCCTCTCCTGCTGCAGCGGTCCCTGACACACTGGCTAGGCTCACATCCACCAGCTCCTTTCTTCTCTCCGTTGACTTTTATCACAGCACACATTCGTATCAGCTTAAGTAAACAGGGAGGATCCTGCTTAACAGCGATAGCTGCCATGCTCAGAAGGACTTCAGGTGAGGACGACAGAAGTTTTGCGAAGACTGGACACCTCCCTATAGCTATGTACAGGTTTGTGATTGTGATTACATGATACACATACACTGTCAAGGTAAATACGCACCATACCTGGCAAAGAATTGGCACCAAAAATGGTCAAGCAGTCAAGAAGAACTGACAAATTGATCCGGAATGTCACCGATTCCTCCTGAACAGCAAATTCTTGAAAAATTTCTGCCTGTACGAGATGAACAGAGGCAAGTTTCGGCAATTATTTTAGTTTACACTTGTTTCCTTAAATTCAGCACTTTCACTTTCATAAATCAGTGCAATACAACATGATTTCTAAATGTAACGCAATATTGATGCAGGAAAAATGGGTCTTCATCCTCAAAACCAGTAAAATAAATCAGGTCACAGTTGAAACAAAGTAGCATGGCACAGGCATGAAAACCTAAACACTTGTCTTTTAAAAGTTAAAAACAAGCTACAAGTGTTCAAGCCTAAAGCTGCCTACTTACAGAGCTGGAAACATTGAGGGAACTTTACAATGTAAGTGTCATCCTCCTCCAAAAACAACACTTACTTACTTATCTTCACTCAGAACATGAAAAAAACATCTCATATAACAAAAATATGTAAGAACAAATCAGAATAGTGACTTTACCACACTGAAACATGTGCTGAAACACGCCTTTGACTAGTCTGATGGGGGTAAACTACTCCAGGATACCCCAATTGCCACTGGGCACTAGCGACTTTGTGGTAACTGCAGAAACAGAATGCCTCCAAAACAAAGCAGGAGGATGTGAGCCTTCTTTGAAAACTTTGAAAACAGCTACATACTTTTATTGGCAGCCCAGTGGGCAAACCCCACCCTGGGGTGCATCAGGCACAGCATCACCAGCCGGGCAAAAGAGGGGATCACCCCGCTGCAGTCAGCGTTGGTGCAGCCTCACCTCGAGTGCTGTGGGCAGTTCTGGCCCCATCGTTTAAGAAGGATGAGAAGGTCCTGGAGTGTGTCCAGAGGAGGGCAACAAGGCTGGTGAGAGGGCTGGAAGGAATGTCCTGTGAGGGGTGGCTGAGGACTCTGGGCTTGTCTGGTTTGGAGAGAAGGGGGCTGAGGGGCGACCTCATTGCTCTCTGCAGCTTCCTGAGGAGTGGACGTGGGGAGGG
>Ga0065711_1027470_pt1 | contig 49062 bp, 30 predicted proteins | sample Hoacrofraction12_FD_59098 | JGI IMG/M metagenome (GOLD analysis project Ga0065711, IMG submission 59098) | Hoatzin crop microbial communities from Cojedes, Venezuela - Epithelial fraction 12 v2 (version 2) | ecosystem: Host-associated > Birds > Digestive system > Esophagus > Crop | place... | reverse complement strand
AAGCACAGGAAGTTCCGTCTGAACATGAGGAAGAACTTCTTCCCTCTGAGGGTGACGGAGCACTGGAACAGGCTGCCCAGGGAGGCTGTGGAGTCTCCTTCTCTGGAGATATTCAAGACCTGCCTGGACACGGTCCTGTGCAGCCTGCTGTAGGTGACCCTGCTTCGGCAGGGGGCTTGGACTAAATGACCCACAGAGGTCCCTTCCAAACCCTACCATTCTGTGATTCTGTGAAAACTCAAATTGCCTCCAGCAGCTTTGGAGAGCTAATCCTGAAATGCATTTCAATATTTGGTCAGAACAAAAAAAGCATTTTTATACCCAGAGCTGCAGTCAGTATGCAATGACAGCATATATTGCACAGCCTTTATTTTGTCCAAGGAAGATGCCTTTCTTGTTCATTTATCAACTTTTCAAGGTAACATCCTCCAGAGAGGGACTGAGATGACACGAGGAGGTAGGTGCTCTGGATTTCCGGCTGGAAATAAATGTCAGCAGCTAACAGCCTGTGTTGTTTCTGTCTCAGGCTCAAATGTGGAACTTGTGGTGATTTGCAAGTTGTCATATTAATAGTGCTACTGTAGTAACTGCACATGTTCCTGCTCCATCAGCTCCCTTTGCATACGCAGCCTCTGGGAGCTTGAAGGTCTTATGCACCACATAGCATCAAAAGCTTGGGTCTCTGCTGTTCGAATTCAGAGATGTGTAGTGAACGTGCTGGAGTGGTGAGGAGATGTTCTTTGCTCAGTAAGGTGTAAGGACCCCACGGGAAATGCTGTTTGTGTGTGCTACAGCTCTATGCTGACCACTGCAGGGCAACATGGACCTGCTGGTTGAAGCAGGTCAGCCCAGACAAACAGGTGACTGGGAGCCCTGGGGAGGGTGCAGTGGTGGTGGTGGAGGTGGGTGGCCTTTTGCTAGCCCCACAGTGAGGGCTGTGCATGGGAGGGGGGGACCTTGAGAATCCTGTTGCTTTCTAAGCGATTACTCGTAAGTCCCGGCTTAGTGTTGCCAGCCCATTTCAGGAACTAATCTCATTGTCTTTTGCATAACATGTACTTTTGTACAGTACAATAATTATCCGCCATCTCCCGGCCATTAATAATTTAAAACCCTGTAGACTGTGTGTCATTTGCTGCTTAAGCAGAGATTTGATGACTTGTGAAGCAGGAGCTGGGTATGGGTGAGGTCCGAGACCTCCCATGGCAACTACAGTGATGGGGAGACAATTCAAACAGCTCGGGTAAGGACCTGCGGGTCAGATGCTTGAAGGGGACTTGCCATAGCAAGACAGAAGACAATCATATTTAAGGCTGTGAAGGCCATGCTGCCTGGTCCTGCTCCACACTGTTGCACATGCCTGTCATTGGCCCCTAACAGGCACAAAATTAATTTTCAGATGGATCTGCATGTATGGGCTCACGAGGGGATCTGCTTTCCCTCCTCTTGTTTCTGGGTGGCTGTAGGGAGAGGGAGGACATAGGGATTTTTTTTGGCCCTCCCTCCAGTTCGTGACAGGATTGTTTTCCACCTCTCTCTCCACCTCCCCTCATGAAGTGTGTGCGGAGTGGAGGTGTGGGAGGTCACTTCCTGGCCTTCAGCTTTGTTTCTTTCAAGGTGTTGTAATAAATTTCAACTCCCTTAATGAAAAATTGGTTGAGTTATAGCCAGGGCTGCCTGTTGTTATGGCTGCCAAGCCCTTTGTCTGATAGTGTGTTACTTGGAGTTATTTATAGCTGTCAGGCTTTGACAATTCAGGATGAAATTTTTCAGGCTTAGTGAGAGTCTCAGATGAATTTTTATGGACAGTTTCACCAATTCCACTTTTTATCAGAGAAAGAGCAAGGGAAAGTATTTTGCTTGGGTTTAAGAAAAAAAAAAAACAAAACCAAACTAAACCCCTATCTCTGGAATAACTTGTATTTTGTCCCCATGATTAGAATTTGGAACTCAGATTTCCTTTTGTCAGAAAGATGTGTTTTAACGTACCTTTGAAAACTGGCCTGTGCTTGGTCAATGAAATAGCATTGAAAAACTGTAGTGTGCTCCAAAATAACAAACAATTTTCTAGAGGTTGAAGGGATGCAATACTGAACATTTGTGAGTCTTCCTTCTTGAAGAAGTTCAGGAGGGTGCAGCAGTGAAGACGAGCCAGAGGTATGGGGATAAATATGAGAATGGGGGCAGACTGGAAAAGATAGATCAAAAAGGGTTCAGATGTATAAAGAAACAGCAGTGGTGAAGACTGTGTACGTTAACGTCACCAAAGCCATTTTCAGGATATGCTTATTTTGAAGAGCTTAGATTAAGGTATCCTTGGTTTTGAGATACTGAATTTTGAGTATTTGACTTTGCAGATATGATGTGTGCCTTGACTAGAGAGGATAATTGTTTTGATTTGATTGTAGCTAGTAGGCCGATGGTAAACAATAGAAGTTGACCTATTACTATGTTGGAAAAGTTACTCTGAAGATAGGACTTACAATTTATTCTTAAGTATTTTTACTCTTTACAATACAACCAGTACCAGAAAGATTACCATTCTGCCCAGAAGAAAATGCAGGTGCACATAAGAAACTGTACACAGAACTGGGAACAGCCCCAGCAGAACAGGAGGTCAGAGGCTGTACGTGAACATGACTGCATTGTGCTATAGTAGCATCCATCACTGTGGCCGGGTGCTTTAGCCGAGACCACCTCATTGCCTTGTAACAGAGGAACAGTACAACTACTAAATGTTTCAGGTCTGGCATATGGCACTGACTTTGGGTAGACATTGAATATGCTGTTTGATTGAAAAGGGGGGGAATTGAATTGTCATTGAACTGAAAGGAAAGGGTAAGGAAGACCTTGTTGCTGGCCAAAGGAGAATGTTATGCATACACACCTGTATTTTAAGGGTCCATGGGGAGGCAAATCTCTCACCCTTCACTGAATGCAGACGAGATACTTTTGAAAGCAGGCCAAATAACTACAAACTGAAAGATCATACCTTGGTGTCAGCCTAAGAACTGTAGCTCACCAGTGAAATTCAGTCATCCTCAGAATTCGGTCCCAGGCCTCTAAGCTCTGAATATAAACAGCCCGATTTTAAAGGCTACAGTGCAGTGAATGAGACTGCTGAGACCAGAAAGGTGATGCTTTCAGCAGCTCTGTTGTGACTCTGGGGCTGCCCTTGGAGTGCATTTGAACAGCTACCAATTTCTCAGCTTTCAGAGCAAATCAACTGCTCCAGGCATGCACATTGCATATGCTCCTGGCTCAATAGGTAGGAGAAAAGACATATAAATTTTATCTCTCTTAAATAACTATTCACTTGAATTTAAAATCAAAGCTTTTTACCCTAAGATCAGAAAAATGAACGGAGACCATACCTGACTTATTTAGGATGGCAAAGCCCACCATGGTGACTGGCACGGCACAAGAGTAGTAGAGACATGGTTTAGTCTGACTCACTAGTGACATATAACTTAATGCATGTCTCTGCTGTCAGTGGTGAGGTCCAAATCAGGAACTGCCCCTGGTGAAGCAGGTGACCTTGAGCTGTGTCAGCAAGCCTCTTGTGCCAGTAGTTCGTAGCTCTACTTTCTAATAAGTGGATCCACATATTGTGAGAGAGAGATATTCAGACAGGTTAGCTTAAGTATATGTGATGTTGGGAAAGAAAAGGTGTGGGACACTCGCTAAAGCAGGAGGTCAAGACTTGGGTGATCTGACTAGAGCTCATTATTTTGTGAATCCTGACCTAAATTCTGTAGAGAAGCTTGCGACATCTCTTGGGTACCAATTCCTCAAATTGTGGGGACAGTAGGTGCTGGCACAGCACAAAGATTTTTTTTGCTTTTGCCTCAAGTATTAAGCTGACATACAATTAAAAGAGAAGACAATGAGACCAACCTATAATAAAGTTTTATGGTATCTGATTAGTTAGAGCACTGAAGCCTTGCTGAATTATTTTATCCCCTGTTGTTCTAAAATGAAAGAGTAATGGTGCAAATGTACATCTAAAAGTCTCTGTGGGGCAGGTTTTCTGGCTGTCTGTAGAAGATCTAGATGAAGCCTACATAGAATTGAACATTGGATTGAGTATGAGGAGGTTAATTTATCCACTGTGCTTTAGTTTGAAAATAGATGTAAAATGCCTGCTGATAACAAAGAAACCTTACTTTTGATTTTTGATGTGTCAAATTCAAGCCAATGCTATGGAAAGAGTACAATGTAGAGATCAGTGTGTGCATGCATGCACGCATGAGCACACAGCTTTCCATAATTGGTGTCTTTGTGACAGCTGATTCATTTTTATGCTAATTTTTTCTGTAGAAAAGATTCAGTGTGTGTCGTAAAATCTGGCATTCAAGGCATACCAAACGCTGCCAGCAATTTCTTTTTATGTAAGATGGATCTCAAATCAGTTTTATTGCTCCTTATTTTTCAGTTACTAAGAAAAAAAATCTGAGCAATTCCTTTTTATTAACGTTTCAGTTTACTTCAGTTAGCCCGAATTCCCATGGTTTTTTCCTAGGTGTCAGACATGAAGGTTTATCTGGTACATGTATCCACATGTCCATACTCTCCCTAGAAAAATTTTGATACTGCAGTATCTGAGCACCTTCTTGTATTTTATTGGCCACTGTGGCTTACTGGTGGTGTTAATGGTGATCTTGTTTGTAACTAGTTCATTATTAAAAAAAAAAAAAAAGCAAAACAAACAAACACAAACCCACAAAAAAACTTGCAACAATTTGAAGTGTGAAAGAGTGTTTCTGAGGAGCTAAGAGGGAGTTTAAATGTATGTATAGTTTACACTAGAAAACTGAAGGTAGAAGGGTAGTAAGTAGACTTGGTAAGATTTGTGATCATTCTATGTTGAACTAGTTGCTAACAAAATTCTGTAGGTTACACAATTAACCTTTATTCCTCTGTGAACTTCATACAAAGGTTATACTTTGAGATCACATTGAACCTCATCTCCTGTGATTTTTTTAAAGTATATTTCGAGGTGTTGTATTTAAAGTATGAAACAGCTTTCACTACCAGAGAAGACAAAAGTATTGGCTTTAATCCACATTCATGTACATACTCTCACATCACTTTCAGTTATTGTTATTTGTTATTTCAGTTGTTGTATTTAGACATTCTCAATAAAAATGGTCAAATGCTCAAAAATGGTTGTAATGCTTTTCAAAAAATTTGGCCTTTATTTAACTTTTTCTTCTCTGTAGGAATTTGGGTCAGCAGATGAGGAAAGTGGAACTGCCTGATATGTCTGAACAGACCCATAGTCTAGCTTTCACATAATTTGCTTACTTCCATTTAAGGAAAGAAAGGGTAATTCTTTCCTTGTTTATGTACAGGTTTCAGTGTTAACTTTCCAAAAGTGACCTGTATGCAGGATGGTGTTTGGTCATGCATGAAGTTTGGAACAGAAGCTCCAAAATCTCCAAACCAACTTTCTAAACGGTGGCAAACTTTCAAAATGCAAGTTTTTAACAGTATTTTCTCTCAAAGCAGTAGTGAAAATCTTTATTTCAAATAGTATTCCAGTTTTAATTTGCATCAGTGTAAAAACAGTAAAAAAACCTTGCATGACAGTTAAGCACAAATGAATATTTGTGTTCTGTACCAGTTGTTGTACTGCCCTCACATGCCCTGGTATCTCAGTGCTCTCAATACTTTTTTCAGACTTGTGCTTAATGATATGACCAAAATACATGAAAACATTTTTTTTTCCTCACTCCTACTAGCCCATTTTTGCTAATATTCTGGTTTCTTCAGCTTTTCTCAAAATGGCCAATATGTACGAAAACTATGAAATTATTAGTTCAGAGCGTCCTTTCATGGAATTAACAAATATCTTTATTTTGAAAGAGGCCATATGGATACTGAACAGCCTCTTTATTTCAGCTGTAATTGTCAGTTAAGCACACAGTCAGCTCTATCTCTCTGTCCAAAACAAAGCTGTGATGTGCTTGTATTTGAATACAAACAAATCTATGTTGCAAACTTGTAGCATTTTTGCCCATGGATTTCCTATGCTTAGAAGATGATTCTTGATCATGGAAAAGTTCTGATCTTGCAGAAGTTACCTTTTGAGAGCTGACAGGCCCACAGTGAGAGCTAAGCACACTGCCAAAACTACTGTTATAACAGTGGCCTTATTTTTAATGTGTAGTTTAATGTAAGAACATGGAAAATCTTACTGGTTTGCTTATGTGTTTAAATCCAAACTCACACTAGAATGGTGTTTTGCCTACCGCTTTCATGGCAAATAGTTTTGTGTCAGCATATGCCTCCTTTCTAATACTGCTCCGGTATGTTTCACTACAAAGGTGACACTTTTGAAACAGACATCACCTAATGTGATATTTTACTGGTTTATATCATTCTTAGCCACTGACCAAATAGAGCAAATTAAATAAGAAATCTTTGCCTAAGAATGATTATTTAAAGCTAAGCTATTAAAATCCTCTGACAGGTGGAGGTACTTAGTAATATCAATTAGTTCTCTCTTCAGATATGAAGTATTCATTTTATAAATTTATTTATTCTCTATATAAAGTTTGTTGCCTCTTGAAAAATGACTTGCTATTGGGAATACCTCACGCTATTCATTTAGAAGAATATTCCGTAGATGATATGGACATGCTTTCAACTGTCTTGGGAAAAAAGAACAAGTGGTTTTGTTTTGCAAACATGAAGATGAGTCTGAGTGTTGGATTAAGAAAAAGGTTGAGAGATGGCTTCATGGAAATCTTCTGCTCAGGTACTGCATTTGCTATGTGGAGATGATAGGTTATCATAAGCATTACTAGTAACATGTTTTTTCTAAAATGCCATATTTCTTAATTAGCTTTCTCAGATAGAAATTTTTGTGAACTCAGAGGTAGTTTGTCTCAGGCTAGAATAAAACTGTCACTGAGAGTGGTAGAAATTCATTGTAAGGACTTAATTCATCATTTGGATCTTTATTTGGCTGATGATCTGCATGAAAGCTGTGTAGCGGAACAAATAACAATAGCTGTGAATCACATCAGCATGGGGATGTTAAAAAAAATTAAATGTGTTTTTTCCCAGGCATTTTGAAAAGTTGCCATGCTTTCAGTGCACTGGAGTAAAGATTATTTATCTGGTTTTGCATTCCTTTTGCTCTGTGTCGGGGTGCATGGTGCAAATAAGGGGGCAGATGCCTGCGTGCTCTCTGGGATCGATCAGTCAGGTAGTTCACCAGCATTTTTAAACAGCTCCATCAAGACTGAAAATCCAAAGCTGGTGGCTATTCAGATCTAATGAAACCTGTCTCCTGAGGGGAAGGTAGCTACTTAGTCAGTCTGAGACAATCCAAAGGGAAGTTCTGGAAGAAATCAACTTATTGTTTATGAAGACAGAGTTAAATAAAAGTAGTTGGAATACGGTGGGATTACTATGTTCTGCTTCCAGTAAATGCCAGCTGGTAGAGAAAACGGTGGTGGTTTTCACCTTTACTATACTTTCGTGACAGGGGAAGTGCTGGGTTTTTTCTTACTTTCTTATTTTCGTCGAGGAAACAATAATATAGTTTCCAAATTAACTTCCAGTTAAATATAAACAGGTTAGACTGTACCTAATATCTGAAAAATTGTGCTAAACCAACTTTCAGACATGCCAGCTCTTTCTTTAGCTTACTGTAAATTTTTGTTCAACTTCTAGTTTTAAGTTTTACTAGACAACAAGAAAAATGTGGCTTCCTCTAATGCAAGTGATTTTACACCATGTGATTAAGTCAACTGAGTAGTTGGAGGCAGCTTAGAAAAAGAAATTGTAACCAGTTCCAAGTTATAGGGGAAGCAGGTTCTGAAAAGAGGAGGAAACAACAAAGAGAAGTGACAAGGTGACAGGGGAAAGATTTCCTTATCTGTTTGGTCAACCAAAGGGTGTTGGGAAGATGCGCTCAACTAGATTACATTTTGCAGGGTAACTTGTTTCACATGGGTGCTTGGCTCGAGATTTTTCTTGTGGTTTATAATGGATTGTGTTATGGAAAGGCTAGTAAAAGTAGCCTTTTCTGTTTTGTTTGTTTGGTTTTTTTTTTATTTCTTCACTTGAACTGTTTAAGTCCACAATGTTAAATGTTAACGGTGAAGTGGTGAGCATCTGGCACAATTATCAGCGTAGACCTCAAAACCAAGCCGAAATCAAAGATGCTGTTTGCAAACCATCTCCCCATGCTTGGTTCTCCTTTGCTTCTGAAAAGACTCATTTGTACCGATCTGAACCAGAAATGGTGAACAGGGAGGGGAATTCTGTTAGTGTTCTTCCTAGGCTGTGTCATGTGGATAAGGACTTCCTTTTATTTCTGTACGTTCATGCCCTGTGTCTAGGTAGCACATGTAGGAATGCTTAGTATTTCCTTGTGTATAGCCCTTTTGGAGAATGTAGTCTGCAGAGAACCCTCTGTATTACTGACTTGTTATTCATCATCACACACGGATAATTATTATTCTTGTGAAAGAAAGCTCGTAGTTTGATAGCGACTTATGAAGAATGTTATTTGTGTTTCTCGGTGTTAAGTTACTGCAAGGACTGTCTTATGTCTTCCTTGCAATAACTTCCTTATTTCCCCTCATCTGCTACAGTATCGTGGTAAAAGGTGTAAAGATTGTAGAGAACAGTGGTCAGCTTGTGCACCCTGTTTATTCTCTACCCCATCCTTGCTATTCAGGGGCTGCAACGGGGAATAGTGGAATTTCACTGTGGTAAAATCCTTCCCCTCACAGGAAGGAGTGTGTGGAGAAAAATAATGTTTGAAGTCCCTAGGTTGTTTGTATTGTGCTCCATACTATTGGAATCCTCTGACTTAATGCATCTTTTGCAAGAGCGTCCTAATGGAGACTTCCTTAAAAGCCCAGCTCCTGAGATGCTGTGCCATCCCAAGACGGGCTTGGCCTGGCAGGTGAAGGAAAAGGGCATCGCATGGGAGGATCCTTTAGGTTCCTTGCAGGGCACTTGCAGGCACTGGTGAATAATAAGCTGGGGAGTCTTTGACTGCTCCGGAGGGGAAGAAATCTGCCTTCAAAAAGGGATTCCTACAAGGTTCTCTAACCGCTGCACCTTGCATATGAAACAGAAGAGTTCCTGGATGGCCATGTCTCATGCTCCTGCTCCCTGCCTGCCTTCTGGACCCACAGGCTGGCCAACAGCCCCAGGGGTACGTGGAGACTGGCCAAATACATCTTTCTGATGGTGATGAAGCAGGAGGAAGTCTATCACATTGCATGACAGCTTTGGGTATGGTACGAAGCAGAGGAGGTCTCACCCATAATTGAGCCATGCTGAGAGTCACACACCCTACCCACAACCTACTGCTGTTCTCCCCATAGGGCTTCCTTGCATGGGAAGAAAAAGGGGACTTCAAAGGTCTAAATGTTGGTGAGCTAAACTGAGGATTTCATTTGCCAGGGATGATTCTCTGTAAAGAAACAGAAGGGCTCCCCTCTTCTTCTCCCCCCCTCACACGTACATGTTTGAGTTGTGCTTGTTTTAACTCCTGGAAAATGGCATAGTATTTTATTTAAATATCTGCTCCTTCAGATCAGCACACCTGCTGGTACAGTGAGAAGCTTCTTGCCATATGTTACATGTGTATGCTGTCAGATTAAAATACAGTGCTGTCATTTAAAAGGAAATTTCAAAGCCCTGTTGTTCCTCCCTCCCAGCATGGTTTCCGTAACTGTGGTACCTGTGTGGCAGGGTGCTTTAAAAGGAGAGTGAGGCCCTAGTTAGCAGAGCAGCAATGTTGTGAGAGGGCTGCAGACTCGGTTCCAATGAGAAGCACTAAAATACTTGCCCTGGGGAGAAAGGAACACATCCGAATGGTTTCAAACAATGAGTAATTCTTCTAGTTTCATGCAAATTATTTATGACAATTGCTGCATAGTTTTTTCTCGAATTTAGTTGTATTTTGCTCTGGGAAGGTTCCCACTTTCCGACTTTCACCTGAGCAATATTTTAAGAGGGGTGTGTATATGAATGAGATCATTTTACTTCTCATGTTTAAAAAAAATCAGAAAGTTCCCTCTCAGCTGTCAACTTGTCTTGAGTCTGAATCAGCTCAGAGCTTGGACAGTGGCTTCTGAATTTGGAGCCTGGACAAGTATGGTCCTTTGTCCTTGGACAGACCCTGGAAAGCACAAGGCGAATTTCTGAGTCCTTATGTCCACCTAGTGAGACATTTCAGGCTTTCCCTCATGGCACAGGAATACATTAAAAGCTGTAGAGTTTTATAAGTAAAGCATTGATCAAAATGTTATTGATAGATCTGGCTGCTGTCCCTAGGCTGGCCACTGATTTTGTATTCGCTTGGATGAGCTACTTAACACATTGGTTTCCTTACCCAAAAAATGGAAGCAATACCTTTGCGGACATTGATGAGATCTTTAGACGAAAGGAGATATTGAAGGGCAAAGTGGTGCTAATACCATGATGATTATTCTTTTACTGAGAAGGCACACTTTTCAAGTTTAACACAGGTAATGACTAATCAAGTTGTGTGGGTTAAATTTTTAGTGAAAGTTATGAAATACTTTCCTAAAGAATAATGCATTTTAAATGTTATGTGAGATTTAAGAACTAAAACTTTGTCTCGTATTTCGAAGAATTTGAAATGACCTTCAGACTGAGCCAGTCCATAGTTTGAATATTCTGATGAAATCACTTTGCTTGCAAGATGTTTTGTTTGGTAATGAAACTCAAAACTACTGACCATGTTGAGCTGATGATGTTTGTCTGTCTAGTACACTAATATTCATCAATGCAGTGTGTGCAGGTAAAGTTCAGGTATGAATATAGATGACTAGGATTTTCTGGGAGCTCACATAATGGTGTCTTTTAGGTCTTGATCTTTGTTGCCAGCTGATGACCTTTGTTTCACACTGATAATGAAAGAAAAGCAGCATTATTTTATCACTTAGCTCCATGAATACAGAAATAATTGAGTTCTCATCACTAGTCATTTTAGCAAACCAGAAAGTCCCACTTAGCCCACATCGTGGCAGCTGTACTTGTACTGAGTACTGTTTTTCAAGTATTTTGAGACTGTTTACTGCTCATTGAGGATATCAAAGTCCAACCCTAATATTTTGAATGTATTTCAGAGCCTGGTTATGGGGTTTTTGAGGTTTTTTTTTTTTTTACTTGATTGTTGCTATAATTGTAATTAGACTGAACCTAGATGAACACAGGAAATTTTTCAGGAAAAAATATGAACATTAAGTAATCTTGGTAAGAAAAAGCAAAATGGATCTGTATAAGCTGGGATCTGAAGTATTGGAGTTGTTTTAAAAAGATAAAAGGCTGTAACCTCAGAGGATTCAAAATGAATTTAGAAAAATCCTCAGATTTCTCTTTTATCTTGTGCCTTTACTACTGTAAATCTTATTAAGTAACATCTGTAAATCTTATTAAGTAGCATTGTAATCTTATTAATTATCACAAATTATCACAATCCCAGAAGAGTGGGTGTCTAAAGTTGCAATTTGTCTGGAAATCTTTCCTCCCGCAATTTATCCTATATAAACTGTTTGTACTATCTGCATTAAACAGCACTGGTAATACTGCAGGTCAAAGATCTTTTAATATTTTACCTAAAACAACCTCAGATTATTAAAAAAACCATGTTTTATTTAATTTACAAAATCTCATCAAAGATGAGGCCTTTGGTACAGTTTCTGAAATTCGGAATGACTTTTCATTAAAGCTGAAACTTTCTTTTTATATATGTTGATTTCCTTTATTTTATACCTGAACTGTTGAAACTGAAGATTTTGCTTTTAATTTTGGAACAGTTTTATAGCTGAAAAGTGCTCACCAGTTCTGCTGGTCAGATATCTGTATATAATTGGGAACACATCAACCTATTCCTCTTTCCTGTGACGCTTAATAAGGAAGGAGTGGGGAGCAGAGGAGGAAAGCAGATGAGCACATCAGAGAGTGATTGTTATGCCAGAGGGAGAAGGAAAGAAAAAAAAACAGAGAATCCTCATTATTCAGTACATTTCCCATGAGTTTCAACTTCTCCTTGTCCCAACTTTCCAATAAAGTTGAGCAATGGGCAGAAGTATTAATCAGTCTCCTGGAATATGATTTCAGAGTTGTTATCTATTACACGCCTCTCACACTTCCCTAGAGAGGCTTGGGCATATGAGGCACGCATTTGCCTCTGTGAATCGTGTGAAATTACTAGCAGCATATAGTGCCTACACTACCAAAGTTTCATCAGTATTCATTCTAATTAAGGTAATTGTAAAGAGTCGGAGATGAGGCCATGTGAAGAATATATGGTAAACCAGGTTTTTTCACTATGTGGCGTGAAGGAGGTGAAGATGCTCATGAGGATTGTCTTGCCATAGCAGAAACTTTGCTGTGATCCACCAAGAGCTGGAGCTGGGCCTAAATCCAGATCACGAAATTCATCTTCCCAGGAATGTACAAAAGATGTATATTGTTCAAGGAAGGTCACAGGCTGTAATGCCAAAGGCATCTCATTGCGATAAACAGCCAGAGAAGAACGTTTTGAGCTTTTAAATGTGCTCTGATCCTTTCAGGATTTTTGACCTCTAGAAGGAAATTTCTGTAATCCACTCAAAAGATAGTGATGCTAGTATTCTACGCCCTCCCCGGGAATTAAAAAAAAAAAAAAGAATTGTTTTTGGAGATACATGAACTGAAAGATGCTTTCATGAAAAAGGGGGGGTTGTTCATTGTCGATTCTTAATACAATTGCTTAATTATATAAGCCCAGCTTCTGAGGAAAAGTTATGTTCAGTAGATTTTTTGCATTTTGGATAGGGGAAAGCTTGTACTGCCAGTTAGATTCTGTCTTTTCTGACATATCTTGTCATCTTTAATAGTAATGGACTAATTCATAACAAAGCTGCAGAGATTAGATGATGTGGTCTTAGGCTACATGTAATTTTAATGAATTTCTGTATTAGGTCAGTAGGTATTTGAATGGCCTGTCTGGGTGGTTCCAAGGCATTTTCTGGGGAGAGATTTATGATCTCAGGGACATGGGTTAGCAGCTTTACGCTGGCAAGCTGTCTCTCTCAGGTCTGACTCATTTGCTGTACTTTCTTTGCCCTGGTGTGCTTATACTCATTCCTTTATATTTTGTTTCCTTCCATTTTTGTGTCACTTCAGGGTATAAAGGGGCATTTCTGTAATATTTCAGACCTGGAGCTGGTCAATCCTTCTTCTTGAAATTTTTTTTTTTTTACTTATTTTTTAAATAAACAGGACTTTTTGATTAACTTCATTTGAGGAGAAATTGTTTTGCTAACAAAAGTATAAACTGAGAAGCAGGTGATGTGTATGCACCATTTTGGGGAATGTGAAGGGACCTTTAAATATAAGTGAATGTAACTCATTTCTGTGCTACAGTAATTTGTAAATATTAGAGTTTTCCAAATATTTGCTGTTACTATCCAGCAGGAAAAAAGACCCCCCATACCTAACCATTATTTTTTTTGCCCAGGTATAAAGTTGAGAGCTTTTCCCTTTTTAAGAAAGTAACATGAAATCAAAGTCTTAGCAGGTGATACCATTTTACGATGTTTGTCCTTAGAGAACTACTCTGATTTTCTTATTGTTTGTTGTAACTAAGTTTTAGTAAACATATACTGTACTGTATGGATGAATGTTTTCATATTTTGAAAGTATTTTTTTTGTAGTCAGACACTTCTGAATCTGAAAAAATCAAGAAAGATGACATGAATGCAGAAGTTTGATTCATAATTGACAGCTTAGATGCAGCTAGATATTGAAGTCAAGTACTTTGAAGCTGTGAGGCAATGCTGAATTTGCAAGATTCACAGTGTACATGAATGTTTACAAAAGCTTTGTGAAAGCAATGTTTGTCTTGAAGTATGAAGGAAAAAACTAGGAAAGAATTAATGATCTGGCTACTGTAGCAAAAGCCCATGTTTGCATGATAAAAGTTTCCTGGTGTTACAGACATCCTTTCTGAAATGACATAAGGAAAATGGAAAGAAGTCACTTGGACAGGAATAAGAGTGCTCGCTGGAAAGTTAGGTTGCTAGAAATAGCACTGTGTGGATTTTAGTTCGTAACCAGGTATATGAAAATTTCTGTGTGGAAAAAACAGACTTTTGCCACTGAAAAGGATGTTATGTGGTTCTGAATTAACTGAAAATGAGTCAACCGTAACACATCTGAGTTTTAAATCTGCCCTTTAACGATTGTGAAATCATTATTAGTAGTAGTATTTTGAAAATGTTTTAAGGACGTGAACTATCATTTTTTTCCACATAGCCGGCTAAACTCTTACCTAGTATAGGTCCACTGGCTGGGTCCAGTTGCAACTGTTTGTAGCCTGATCCTAAACTGCTTTTCACTGGAGTTACACTGGAATGAGCTTGGACCACCACCATGAAGCATCAGGGTCTCTCTCCAGCTGTGTATGTGTAATGTATAACATTTTGAGAAGCATCAGTCTGACTGGGAGCACGAAGCAAACTAGTGGCACTTCTATATCTGTGTTACTTAAGTTTGTAGACCTTATCTATAAGTTTAAACATATTTTATGATGCTCCCTGTACGGGGAGCTGCTGGCAGCAAGGCTTGGGTTGTTCTTTGAGAGCCGTGGGAACGACACCTTTCCCTGCAGATAACAGATCATGTCTATGCTGTACCTTCAGGGATTCTTTTCTGCAGAGATGATCTAAAGTTAAGGACAGGTGGTTCGGAGAAACAAATAATCTTATGTTCGTTTTGGTCTTTATCAAATAGTCCCACTTGGTCTAAATCAGGCTTTAAGGCTATTGTACGCTCTAATGCAATTACACGTGTTTTTTGCTCAGACTCCAGCGAACCAGACTTTGGCAACAAGACCAGCTAAGCCTTCTGTAGGTTTTTCAAAGGGAATTGCATTGTGCTGGTCCCTGGGAAAGTGTCTTCCTTAAAAATGTTTAATCCACCCTCCCTGCCCATCATTTGCAGATGAAACTACCCATGGCGTATACTGACAGTTAGTCAATTTATATCTTACCTAAGGAAGATTTTTTTTTTCCCATGCACAGTGTAATATACTTACAGATGTCTTTTTCATTTACAGAGTGGGAAGTAAAACGCAAGTCTATGACATCCCTCCGTCTTTAGTATTTATATAACATGAGCATAGTAATTATAGTTAAAAATCTTTCTGGATAGTAAAATTAAAGTGAAGAATTGTGTAAACATGCAGATTGTATAGCAGTTGCGAATTACTGAAAATATTAAAACGTTGCAAAAATGACACAGCATCTGCAATTGTATCATTAGTGCTTATTTCCATCTAAATCAATGGTTTTGTGTGATAATACTGGCACATTTAATGCTTGCATTCCGAGACATGCTGATATCTCTCTCAGCCTTGCCATTCTGTGATGCTCAGTCCTTCCAGCTCCTATTGATACTACCTACTGTTGGGACCTTTTACTCTGTGAAGACAAGTCCTTGAAAAATAAAGTGCGTTTGTGATACTGAGGAGCAGCCCAAGCATCTGTATTTAAGGAGCTACCCTCGCCATTACTGCTGGCTTCATAGGCCAACTTTCTGGTGCAGCCTGTGCAGCCACGATAGAGTATTTCTGCCTGAGGCCCAAGAGAGCTGAGGCCCAAGTGTGGGGAAAGGAGGAACTGTGCGCTTGCTTTCCCAATAAGGATCTTTTAAAGTCTGTACGCACATGAAATGACCTCCACTATGTTTTGCAGATGCCCTTGCTGCACAGTGTTCATCAGGCAGAATTTCAATACTTCATGCAGAACGGTTACGACAGACTTCTCAGCTTTGCACAATTGCTGAGCAGTGCAGAGTGTGCCAGGAGTACAATGAATTAAAAAATTACCCTACATACAGGAATGATACAACTGAAAGCCCCAGTAGAGCTGGGACTCTTTGGAAATCTGGAATGCAGTTGGAGCATGTTCAACCCATCGTTTTATCGTGTATCCGCCGACGACTGTTACTGGGAAGATAGAAACAAGTCAGAAGATAGTTTTCTGGTTCCTTTCTATTTATTTAATTTTTCTTACCCAACTCAGTAAAAAGTAACCATGAAATTATGGAATTAAAACCTGGGAAGTTAGGTATTCTGCATAAAAATTAAACGTGTGACAGGGGAATCTTTTTATACAAGTACATTGTGCAAAAAGTTACAGGGATGACAGGTTGCAAATTGTAGTAGTATCAGAAATAGAAAGAGTTAAAGATCCCCCCACCCAGTGTGCAGTAAAGACAAAAGTGAAGCTTACACCCCATGGAACCAGAGGTTCTCTGAGATGCATTATTGGGAGAGAGGGATAGCTGTGTGTGTGTATGTATATGTCTATACACACCCCCCCTCTCCAGAGTGCAAATGTACATGTGCGCAATTATTTGAGTGGGGTATGTTTCAGCCTTAAGAGTTTCATAGTGATTGTGCTTGTAGAGACTTCCATCTCTACAAACTCTTTATTTGAACAAACCTTATATCTGTGACTTGTCTAGAAGAAAGTCTTGGAGACCATTGAAAAGGAATGAATGAATGATGCTGCCAAGACCTGCATTGTGCCTGGTTTCCTTTCAATTATGTAGTGCATAGCAAAGCTGAAGATGAAAATCCATGTTGTCGATCAGCATGGGTCTGCATGTTCCTGGGAACAGAGGTGCTGTGCTCCTGTGAGATAAAACATGGTGCTTTGCATTGTTGTCTCACAGCCAGTCCTGAGAGCTTACAAGGAGAGGCTACCTCTGAACTGAGAAAACCATGTGAAGGGATCTTAGTGCCATGAAAACAAATAGCTTAATTCTGTATAAACAAAAACTCAAAGGTTTTTTGAAGGCTCTCTTCAATATTTTGGGATTCATTCAGAACAATTTTAAGGGGAAAAGAATCAGTCTCCTGACATGAAGTAAAAACTGGAGAGAAATTAAGGAAGAAATTAAAGTGAGCTCAGCATTATCCCATAGTGTACAGTGTAAAAAGGGGCTCAGTCATTAAAAATCCTGATTTTCCCTAGTCTTCCTTATATCAGGTCACAGCCACTTGAAAGGCCAGTTTCAACCGAGTTTTCAGTAGAGGGCAGATGGGCTTTACTGTGACATGTACCAACATCACATCAACATCTAAGTGGAAAATGGGGTCTGTGTCTCAGGGCAGAAAACCCCAGCTGAATTTCTGGGAGCAGTTGTGAGCGTAGGGAAGGGAGGACCTATTTCAGTCAGTAGCAGCAGGTCTGAAATTGCTGGCAGAAGCTCTCAGCTGAACTGTTCGGCTTTCATTTTTAACTGTTAGAAGACAACTCAGAAATAAAGGAAGAGAGTGCTTTCTGGGTGATAATAATTTCTGTGTATGTTTCTTGGTCACTTGAGTATGTCCAGTGAAACCTTTCTCTTTCATAAGGCACTTTCTCACTAGAAGAGGACACATCCATCGGGTTTCCATAAACTGTCCAAACTTGGGAGGCTGAGTATTGAGATTCAGATGGTGAGTGGAATTTATTAGTACATAAATAGTACAGTCTTCCCTTTCTTTTTAAGATCTGGCCAAAGACTGTTGTTTAGGGGGAGGACAGATACAGGTCATATAATGAAGTAAGGGGAAGTGTTTCTGTTCTAAGGCTACAGATAAGCTGGCACAACCTGTTAATTTCTGAGGAGGTAAAAAGGACATTGAATAGCCTTTACAGTCCTGTAAGATTAAGATTTTTTTTAAAAACCCCAACCAACTAACCCCCAAGAACCTCATCACTCCAGTTCTCCCATTTGTGGTCTACCAGCCTGGAAGAGCTTGGTTCTTCTGTGAGCGTAGTCAAAAGAGACAAGCTACTGTTAGTTCAACCTGACTTCTCCAGTCCCAAAGTCTAATTGCTTCTTGACACAGGAGAGGACTGTATCATCCTTTTTACTTGGATTAACATGTTCTCATGCCCAGAATAGAGTGTCCTTAGACCTGGCACAGGTTCCTGAGATGTCAGCATGGCAATAAGAAGGCACTTCTCAGGTCCATGTGGCCCCAGGACCTCCCTAAACAAGCAGAAGAGTATCTATTACTGCAGGTATAGATAGGAGCTAGCATAAGAAGAGCAAATGTTGGCAAAATCCTTGTGAGGCAGAGTTTAAAGTTCACCATGAAATTATTATCTACAGAATCATAGCGTAGCTTTGGGTAAGACACAGTCTGAAGCCCACCCAAAGAGCTGAGTGTGGCTGGTGTGTCAGGGCTTTGCTACCAAAGGATTCTTGGCAGAACAGAAGTAGTAACAGATCAGCACAGTATCCCAAGGAGGTTGTTAGAAAGCTGCAGGAGTGATGCTATTCTCTTTAGAAATGAGCTGTGTTATTTGATCTGATGAATGTGAAATCTGTCAAATATCTACTATTGGTAATGGAGTCTAGCTATTCAGAATCCTCAAAAATGCAGCCAAATAACCTTATTTTTAAACCAAATGCAACTAAACAGACATAATCAAAATGAAAATAAAAATAGTGAAGTGGTTACCTGTAGTGAGAAGCAGGCAATGTGGCACAAACACATAAAACCGAAAATCCAAGTCATTCAGCACTATGAAACACAACACTAAAGAGCAGTGGCATGAAAAACTCTTTTGAGGTGGAGCCTGGGATGGTGTCGTAGAACAGCTTCTTATCATGTTCTGAGAAGTTCAATGTCTCATGATTGCTGGCTGCAAGTACTTTCCCAGTCTCTTTCGGTCCCAGCTTCTGTGGGTGAGCAGCCTTCATGAACCTGCTACAACTCCCTAATGAACCACACAGGTCTGGAAAGCTTGAGCCACCTGGGCAAAGTTAGCTAAGTCTCCTGACCTCGGGAAGAAATGGAAATCTCAAAGTGAGCTCCATCTTGCACTTGAGGATGGGCTACAACCTCTTTGCATCTAGCTATGACTTTTCAGTAGAAATATTACCTGTTGGGATTTGAGAAAAAAGCATTGCCAAGGACAAGGCTGTAAAGTTATTTAGTGATACTTTTTCTCCTGTGGCTTCAAGGCCGCAGGAGGTAGGTAGGCTGAAGCCCTTTGTGGATGTACCATGTTCCTTGTTGAGGGAGAAAAGGTCACCAGAGGTGAAAATGTTTAAAATAATTGTCAAATTTCCACTCGATTGACTAACAGTTTATACACTTTCTGTTAGGTATAGCGCTGGCCAAGTATGTTACACACCTGCCATTTGAGCTAACAACGTTTTTTGTGTCTAAAGAAGGATATACCATTTGAGAACTGTTTATAGTTTGTAAAGTTCTATAATGCCCTGTTATTGTTGACTGCTGTCCTAGTTTCCTTCAGTGCTATGCTCTGATCTGAGAATTGCATGGGTTCCAAATATATCCTCAGCTGAATGAAGTATTTCAGTTTAAGACTCGGTTGTCATTCATTAGTCAGTGTACTTATGAGTCCACAGACTTTAATGTATATCAGACCAAGCCCAAAGTAATATAGATGGCAGTTCACTTGATGACAGAATCTTCCATACTATTGCAAGGATTATTTTAAAGTTTTTATTTTGCAAAAGGAAGTGCATATATGGATAGTAGTTGTGAGCATAGAGCCTCACTACTGTCAGAGCACATGTGCAATTTGCCATATGAAGTACTTCTGATACTTATCAATAACCTCAGATGCAGCTGTCCTCAAAACACATTTAAAGATAATATCAAGAATTCTACAGAATGGCAGTGCAATACCACTTTTCTGCAATAATCCATGAAAAATGACACCATAACACGTATGATTGCTCCCATATCACATCTCGGAAGTCTATGCCGTCAAAATCCTAATTCAGATATTTGAACCAGTTTGGAATATCAAACACACAGAAAGTATCCTCATCTTCACACAATATAAATAAAACGTCTGAACCACCCACCCCTGGTGACAAAACACCAAAAAAAAACCCCACCCTAAAACCCCCCAAAAACCAGACCACCAAAAAACCCCTACCCATCAATACATTTTACTTCCGAATAAGTAAAAATAAACGAAATAGACCTTCTGTGTCATTATTTCCTTTAAAATTTATGGCATATACATAGAATACGTGACTGTGGTGTACTGCAGTAATTTTCATCGTTTTTAGAGGAACTGACCTGCATGTTCTTTACTATTCCAAAGTAGTTCCAGTCTCACGCCGACAAATCACTTAGTAAATTCTTTGAGAAAAGATCCTGCTTTTACTTAGTGTGTAGCACAATAAAGACTGGGACCTTCTAGATGAGACTGTAGCTGCTGTGGTAGTATAAATTAGTAATAGGAACTGTGAATGAGTTTTATGGGACACTGTGGGCTCTTTTAAGGGTTTATCTTAGATAAACATTTAGCGCATCATGCTTATGTAAAGCTGTCTGTGCAGAAACTTCCTTATGGATACAGCTGCTCTGTATTACAAATCTCTGATTTACACTTGTAGAAGTTAAGACAAATGATCGCTGTGCAACTGCTGGGAATTAAGCTAATTTAGATTACTTTGCTATGGGTTCTTGACTTTTGCAGACTTTCGACTGAGCTCTCAGACGGTTGCCTTCCAGACAATTGCCTGGATAGAGATTTTGGGGGCAGGTGTTAACTGTGGAAACCTACTTAGTATTAAACGTATTTGTCTCACAGCTACCAACTTTGGAGACGATACTTTAATTTTTTTTTTTCTGGTCATTGTTCTTCACAAAAGACCTAATTGAAAATATCTGTCAAATCGTGTCTCTGGTTTCCCTCCTTTTCCCCCCCGCCCCATTAATTGGACACGTATTGTGTTTGTGTGGGAAGGAAGGAGGCTCTATAGCAGTGTAGCAAAATTGCTGGGAAAAGAACATTAAAATGGATAAAGGGATTTCCTGGTGGTATAAATACCTGCACACGACCTCCTTGTGCTCTAGAGCTCTCCTGTATATGTATATGCAGGTAAAAAGCCTGGAATAGAGTTCGAGCTGCTGTTAACTGTGCAGGATCTGTTCTGTTGGGAAACAGAGGCAAGCGACGCTTTTGCCCATTCGAGGGTATGACTTGCCAAGCGTTCGCCTCGTCTGACACCTTTGTACCCCTGAATTCTGACTCTTCTGCCTCTCTGCCTCTGATAATGCATCACAGCGCTGCAGAGTGCCTCCCGGTTTCTAACCATGCCACCAATGTTGTGTCTACAGGTACTTTTTAATAATACTCTTGCTCTCAGTAACTCTCATTTGTAATGCTTTTGGATTATACTTGTTCATCAAGTTCTGCAATATTTAAAGTGTTTGGTATCAATACCCTGTCAGATTGGGACTGCATTAAAGTGGAAGGATTTTCACAAAACTGCACGATGAATAAATCAGGAACACCCCAAACATTTATATTTTAGCTAGATTTATAGCTTGCTGTTAGTTTGTTATGTGATTAGGGTTTTGAGTCTAAATGTTAACTTTTAACAAGTTCAAATACTGTCACTGCTGTTATGGCTACACAGTCTTCAGTGACAAGCGTCGTGTAAATTAATTGAAATTTTGTTTATTATGTAAACCATTAAAAGAATATGAGTTACTTTAAACAGGAAATATATTTAAAACAGGTCAGGTCTAAATATCATTTGGGGAAGCTTTCAAAAAGGAAAAACATTGCTTTAGAAAGCCTATTGCACACCGAATCGAGACTAAGATTTGAATGTCATGTTCAAAATTGATGGCAGGTCTCATCAGTATTTTTGAATTTTGTGTGTTTGTGTATATAATCCAATTAATTGCATTTAAATATTAGGAATATGTAATCACTGAACTATCTGAGAGAGAGAATGAGAGTTTTCTTGCAGCCTTAAACCTTAGAAGTGCAATTCTGGAATACAGGAATTGTTTATGGAAAGGTTTCAGGAACAAAAAAGAAACAGTTTTGATTTATTTGAAATTGCATTGAGGTAAGAATTTTATGTGGAGTCTTAACAAGATAGCCTTCTCCTGAAAGGCATTGGTAATAAAACATTTTAATAATAAGAAAAAGCATGCAAGTAATGAAAACTAAGCATTGGTGATAGATAACAAGATCTTATACATTAAACAGGAGGCTCAAAATATCCTAATACGGCTGTTAGTTAGCAGTGGTACTAGGGAATAAGAGAATTTAAATTTTGTAGGAGGCCAAATTTATGTATCTGTATCATAGTTGTATTTTCTAGATTCATCTGGTTCATAATAAATAGCCTACAGTGATAGCCAGCCAGAAGGCTTTGCTTATCTGCTTCAAATTTGGTTTCTGAAATTTTGTAGTTATCACCCAAGAATAAATACCACTGCAGTCAGTGGGAATTTTGTTTGCAGGATCGCATCTAGCAGATGACCCTGTGAGAATCGAAGCAATGACAGAGGGTGCTAATTATAATGAGTTTTACAAACTTAATACACAGATTCAGAAATTGTAATGAACAATGCCATTTGGTGAAAGCATCTAGGGAGAATTTGTGCACAAAGTAGACGTGAAAGAATTTTCAATAATGATTTATGTTAAATGTAAAATATTGTTAAATGCACATGACAATTCTGCATAACAATAGAGGTGGATATACTTCTGTTCAAATACTATACCGTGTCATACAGCTGACATTCTGCAGTATCCTCAATACTTAAACCGTTATTATTTAAATAGCATTATCCTAACTATTTAATTTTAAATCCTTGTTAGCAAGTTAAAAATTCTATTTTTATGCATAAAAATTATAGTCTATGGATTATGAAATAACAGAAGAAAAAAACCCGGTGAACATTTAGATCTTATCTCAACAGAAAATTTGCATCACTTTAAATACATTAATATTATTAATACAATTTTTATTTTGAATACATTTATACTAGTATAAGCACGACTGATTTTGTATCTGTATAAGTGCATCTAAACAGGATGTTTTACTGTTATGATTACTGTTGTAAAAACCAGAGATTCTAATTCCTAATTAATTATATTGTTTTGAACAACTGGAACTTGTGCTCTAAAGTGCAGTTTTACATATCTGAATGTTCAGGAACATGAATTTTTGATATTATACTTTATGGCAGTTGTTAGAGGGGACAGGATATGCATTTCTGTGCCTGCTTATGCATGAGAAATAGCCATACCTCTCATTTTGCATTCAGTAAAAAATTGTCTGACTCTTCAGGCACTGGTGATTGCACGAGAGATAAATTAATTGTGTGTTTGTTGGTGCTGATGATGGAAAAATGTTGATTTAAGCCTAATTTTTTAGAATAGCCCAGAGTCTATCGTCCTGCTTCCCTACCACCCTGCCAAAGAACTCTAAACTGTTCTTCGTGGCTTGGCACTTCAGGAAATGTAACTTCTGGATGCCTCAAAGCAAATGGCCCAAAGTGCTGCTTTTGGAAACCCAGATCTTAGGCATGCAGAAAATACTGCCTTCCTCAACGCCTGTGCTCACTGTGGGGTTTGCCCGACAGTGAAGCCAGTCAATTTTCTGGGAACATAGAGAAAGTTTTTGTGTAAGATTAAATGAAATGGTGTGTGGAAGTTGTCGGGCGAGAGGAATCGGTTCTCTCCTGGAGAGTTCAACGCTTCCCTTGCTTAGCAGTATATATAAACTGGGTTATGCCTATAGATTATACTACAAATCATGCATTGAGAGCACAGCAGGACAATTTCTGGTCTTGGCTCAGAGAGTATCGCACTGTTTATATTGGCAGTCCCATCTGGTGCGACCTGGCCAAGTGTCTGGACTTCCAGCACTGTTGACCTGATGGTTATGGCCCAGAGTTAAATGCTTACTGAATGCCCACAAAAACTACATACAGGGATACTGTCTGTCTCTGAACTTAAAGGCTGTGTCTTGAACCCTCACATGTTTCCTGACCAGTCCTGTCTGTTTTGCCTTTGATCCAAACTCCTGTATGCTCCCGTATCCGCTTCGCCATGACGCCTTCGGGAAATGCTTTGGCAGGCCTCCATTACTCTGTGCCTTCCTGTCATTATGGAAACCAACCCTCTGCCTACGGGGTGATGGCAGGTAAGAGACATACCCTCAGCTGGGTGAGCTGTTAGCATGCTGATTTTGGTCAGTTTTCCTTTAGCAGGACGGATTCGAGACAGTTGCTTAAAGAGGACAGGACTCAGCGTTAAGTCACTAGGACAGGGGTTCAGAAACTAGGGGTCAGTGCCCAGAGTTTCCCCAAATCTCTGCATCTCTCGGCAGATCACTCTGTATCTTATTTCTCCATGCAAGACCGGGACAGTTCTGCTCTTTTTGCTCGCCTGTGTCTGCTTCCCCTGGGGATCATCACTTTCTGTGGGACCAGGAGTGACGTACCTGATAGACCTGTGTATTACCAGTACCTTGGGTGATGGAGCCCTGACTGGAGCTGTAAAATAAAATGGAGGCAAAATGGAAGGATATCTGAATTCAGCAGGCAGATCATACAGATGACACTGTATTTTTACACTCATGAATGTATGCTAGGAGTGTGTGCATTCTGCTCAGTTTTCCACATTCCAGGCTGAGTAAGAAACAGGAACTGTTATTCTATGCAAGTTCAAGTAGCAATCAATGAGATAACGTGATAAACCAAATTAACGTAACCCCTAGGAAATAATCGTGACTCAGACCTAATCCAAAATCAAACTCAGCATTTTATTTCACTTAAGATGAAGGAAATATTACAGTAAATCAGCATAGATGGATATATCTGCATAGAGTCTTTTTACGGATGGCGAGTAGGGTTCCTTCACTGTGTGCAAATGTCCAAATGCTCCTATTTCATTCTCCGTTAATGTATCTGTTGTAAACATTGCTGGCATTGTTCTTATTCCCACGAAAACTCCATAGGTATTAAAGAAAATGTATTGCTCAGAAGCTCATTTTGTTTATTTCCAAAATAAGTACGTCTTCATTTTTCTCCTTTCTTTTCTTACCCTTGCTTTTTTTTCAGGCATCAAGCCTGCAACTCCAGAGATGCTGTCAGCAAGTCTCTCCCAGAGTCGCATCTTACAGACATGCAGCATGCCACATCCCAATGTGGTAAACAGCGTCAGCACCTTGCAAAGCAAGTACTTCTCTGTTTTTGGGGATTTTTTTAGTCTTTTCCTTTATTTTTTGAGCTTATCTTCTTCTGTAGTTATTGTGTGTGAAGTGAATAAAGTATTCCTATGGGTTTAGAACCTCCAATGTTGGTAAGAGCAATCAGGGCAGTAAAGACAAGAAAAGTAAATGGAGGAATGGGTGGGAGGTTAACGAAGTTCTAAGCTCTGCTACAAAGTTTTGTGTAATTAGAAACTTGAGGAGGATGTCCTGAGAACCTGGAATTTACTGGCTGATCCAGATACATTGAGGAGTGTTAATATTTCTCCAATGATTTTTTTTTTAGTCCCCTTCGGGCCAGAGATTCTTTAGCTCTATGTACAATACCTAGTGAAAAAAAAACAACAGCCTTCATTCTTCACTGAATCTCCTTGTTAAGTCTGATATTTGTGAACAACATGTAGCATGAAATGGTTTTGTTTTGTCCTTCAGCAATTCCTTTTTAAGCCAGAACAATCATTCTGAATGTGTTCTGGGTTTTGTTTTTTTTTTCTTTGAGTTCTTACCTGTGTGCTTTCTTCAAACAAATTTTATGCTGAAGCTAAACCAAGATAATGTCTTGTCTGAGCATCAAATTTTATTTACATGGAAATATTCTTTGTACAGAGATAGAGTGGCACATTTTAGTGGCTCAAAATGACATAGATCCATCAATCTTGTTGTGCCACTTAATTCCAGCCAAGGCATTGGTTTGTTATTTGTTGAAGTTTGGGCCATCTACCATCTTATTTAAGGGCATCACAGTTTACTAAGAAGTAGGATGGCTGTGGCCTGTGAAAGTGGCTGTTGATAGCTTTTCGTATATTAGGACAAGAGAGAGACTGTATCTCCTAGGAGATCCTCACTCTTCGATACTTATGTTATATAATAAATCTTACAGGCATGGATTAGGAGGCGACGAAGGCGGGTTTTTGTTGTGTAGCAGTAGAGAATAACTGTACTGAGTTTTCTTTTTGGTGTTGCTCAGGCAGCCTGACCCCTTGCCTTTATAAATTCCCGGAGCACGCCCTGAGCGCCAGCTCCTGTGCCCTGGGCCACGGCTTCACCCCCATGCACCAGTCCCTCCTCACAGACGATCCCACCGCCGCAGACTTCAAGCAGGAGTTCCGCAGAAAAAACAAGCCTGTCGAAGAGCCTGTCGACATGGACTCCCCTGAAATCAGGGAACTGGAGAAATTTGCTAACGAATTTAAGCTGCGGAGAATTAAGCTGGGTATGTGCTTTACGCCTGTGAACAAAAGGCTGAAAAATTCCAGTGAAAGTCCAATTACTTCCGAATGCTTTATGGTCTAGCCTCTGCAGTTGTCTAATCATAACTCTAATTCTGCCTTGCACTTCCGAACTTTCTCCATTCCTAGAAGATTTGCAGAGAATTAATGAACTTCAGCTTTTTGCAATTTAGTATGCAGAAAGTGACTCTAAACTTTCCTGCCCTTAAAATATTTGTCTTAAATGCAGAGAAAATTACTGCCGCTCATTAAATTACGTTCAGTAGCAGGTGCATTATTTTTGCACAGCCCCAAATTCTCAGTAACTTAGGGCAGCACGTGCTCTAATCCCTCATATCCATCCTCTTCACCATGAAGTGCTTCGCAGTCTGGTGTCATTTCAATGCACAGGATGGGTGACTACTGTGGCACATCTTTCATACCGGTAGGAAACTTCTCTTCCTGATTTGTTTTCTTGTGCCATGACACAGGTACAACAGCATCTTTGTTGCTGTCTGATAACCACTGAGGCTGACGCAAGATGGATTGCTTTAGCAGGTCTCCAGTGAGGCACTTGTCTTTCACTGGACAAGCTTAGCTGAGGACAAAGGTGAACTGAGGCCTGTCTTTCTCACCTGCAGGGGACAGAGGTACATTGCAAAGCAAAAACCTGTCTCGCACTTGTTTGGACTGTAGTGAAAAAAAATAACATCCAGTGCTGCAAATTCCGCCCACTTGTGAATATTGGCTACTCCGAATGAAGAGCTGCAATTTTGGCATTATTGCTTATAACATCACATTGTATCGTTACAAAAGAGGGCATCCTTCTAGCTTTATAAATGTAAAAAAAAAATATAAGGATATTGCAGGTATCTATGCATTATCTTAACAGCTGGAAAGCTAGTGCATCCCATCTGAAGCGTAAAAATAAAGACTGAAACAAAAATTCAGGGTTTAAAATAGTATTTGCAACTCGGTCAGTTTTGCTGTATATCATGTATTTAACATCAGCCACAGCCATGGAAAGGTTTGCTAGGCCCCACGCTGTTAATTACTGTAATTATTACTGCATCTTCATCCTGAATATATGAGGGAACAAAACTTCCTCTGATGCAAACAAATTGACACAGAGCCTGTAAAACTGGGCTTAATGCTCTGGTGGGAAAAATGCGATTTGCACACGAAAACTGCTGTGAGGTTGAGCTGTACAAGGGAAGACAGAGTTAATAAGGGCTGTGGGTCTGAGGCACAGAGCTAGTGCAGTCAAAATGACGGTAAAAAGCTGCCTCCTGAGACCTTCAGCATCTAGAGAGATCCTGCCTGTCCTGGTGCAGAGGCAGAAAGGGAGGACGAGAAGCCAGACCCCCGAAGGTGGCAGGTACACGTTCAGAGCGCTGAACGGGGAGCTGCTGTTACGAAATCAGTGTCTGCATGGAAACTGCGGCATTTCTCTGATGGCTTCGACTTAGTTGTTGCAACAAGTAACAGGAGACCAGTGGTGCCACCAGGGAGTAGCTTCTTGCCACTGCACCATCTATAGAAAGAAAGATATGGGGTGTCTGGATCCTTCTCAGATCCCTAATCTCGGAGTGTAAAACTCCACTAAATCTGTTTAAAGCTCCACTGAAAGCAACTGGAGACTACACACATCTGAGGTTAGCTCAGAGTCGGTCACAGAGACCTCTGCAGAAAGCCCATCCTGAAGACACTGCGGGCACCCGCTGCTCATAAGAGTCAGCAGTGCAGGGCTAAGCATCTCAAGAAAAGTAACCTTTTCTAGAAAGCTCCAAAGTGACTTTTGTTCTCTTCGTTTTTGACAGGTTATACGCAAACCAATGTTGGAGAAGCACTGGCTGCTGTGCACGGCTCTGAATTCAGCCAAACTACTATTTGCCGGTTTGAAAACTTGCAGCTGAGTTTCAAGAACGCATGCAAACTGAAATCAATACTGTCCAAGTGGCTAGAGGAAGCAGAACAAGTAGGAGGTAGAGAATTGAAATCCTCTAAATATTCATTTGCATTTAAACCAGAATCCTATTTATATGTTGAAGGACAAGTACGGGCATTCCATAGACTGAAGTTTTTGTTTTATCAGTTTTAAATACTAAGGCGTGCTTTATTAAAATTTGGATGAGCAAAGAGGGGCAAACTGAAATGCGTGGTGGGTACAGAATAGCAGAAACATTACTTGGCCTACTGGAAGTAAGATCTTGCAGTCCCATCCCAGTAAACTAGCTCCACTCCTGCAGTGTCAGTCAGAGCTGTCAATAGGGTCTGCAGGACAGCCCCTTTAGCAGCGTACAGGGATTCTTCACTACGAGAGGACTTTCCTTTCCAGCCTCTGGCATACGCGACGTGGGGGAAAGGATTTGAGTTCAGCCGAAGCATTGGTCTTTAAACCCTGAAGAAGTATAGCGTGGCGCAGAGGTTTTTGATGTGACCTTTTAGCTGTTAGGGGATTCCCTTCCTTTTGCCCAGTTACTTTCCAGTCCCAGGAAGTCATGGGGTTCACTGGGCAAGGCGTACGTTGGAACAAGTTTGTGGGTTTAAAGGAAATGGGTTGCTTTAAAGAACAGCCTTTTCAGCTGGATGAATTGCGATGCTGGAAGCAGTATGCCTGGAGGTGACAGTGAAAGCCAGGACTACCGCTGCACAGCACTCACCTAGCATGGGAAGAAAGAGATGATCTGAATGCTGCTTTTTGGATTTGCCATTGTATTCAACAGTAGGAAATGCTGTTGAACAGCTGCTTCTGCCACACACTTTGGTTTCCTTTGAAATAAGTGTAGAAAGATTCCCTCCCCTGTAGCTGCACTAGAAACCGGAGTCTCTCCTCACGTTGCCGGCTTTTTGCAAGAATCACTTGTAAGGGGTTTGGGGTGGGTGGCAGCTCCTGGCTGCCCAAGCAGTGTTACAGGCTTGAGCTGCAGGGCAAGATCATGCATGCAGGCGGTGGCCCCTGAGAAATGAGGAGGGACTTGTCCATCAGAAGGTGGGGTGGAAGAGGCAGACAAATAAATGGGGTTGGGAGTCAATGCTGTATTTCTGAAGAAAGAGGGTGAGCCAAGGGGTATGGAAATGGACTCCATCTCCCCCATCTGTACCCAGCAGAGCCAGAGGAATAAGGTCCGTAGAAGGATGGGGCTGAAGTACGGCTCTGCAGCTACGTAGGCACAGAGCCAGTGCTGCTTGCAGCTTTACCGGAGGCACACCATATTTTCTTATAACCATTTACAGCTGGAGGTAAAACAATGACCAACCATCTTAAAGAAAAAAGTGCTCCTATGTGTGGTGCGGCTCTTCTTCAGTGCCATTATCTGATAGCTTTCTTTGGTCTTCAGAGAAAGGGTCTTTTTTCTGGAGATAATTGTTCTTGTTTTCCATCCCCTGTGGAAGGTAACTGCTGGGTTTGGTTTTGTTTTGTCTTTAATGCAGCTTTATACAATGAAAAAGTTGGAGTGAATGAGCGGAAGAGGAAGCGCAGAACCACCATAAGGTAATAAATATTTAGGGTGTTACATGTTACCCCTTTGGCTAAAATGCTTCTTTTTCTTGGGCTTGAAATCAAAGTGTTATTTTCTACTAACAAATCTCTATAGCTAGTATTTAAAAATGTTTCACTATTTTGAAACATTCCAATGAAAAATAACAGCATAACCCTCCAAAACACCAATTTGCTCTAAATATACTACCAATTAAAGAGGGTTTTTTTTAACGTAAGACAACATACTTTGATGTGGAAAAATATTTTATTTGAATTCTGCCCAAATTATATGGTATCTGTGTAGGTAACAAGGTATCAGAGCACCTTGCTTTCATTTTGGAAGGTTCAACTTTATACAAAAATAAATTGCATTATTTCACCAGAGAACTGAGGTCTGGGAAGTTTGAGAACAAGCTTTTACACATAACATTGGATCCCCATACCTATTTTCTGTCACTGCATTCTTTGGAGTTCCTAAAGACACACCTTAATGAGCCAAATGGGAAAAGGGAGTTGTTCTGGGAACCTCCTTCTCCTGCTTCTGTCATGTCTGGTGGCCAACAGCTACGATCTATCTAGTGTCATCTCCATATGGAAATCAGTAGGCTAATAAATTATATTACAAAAACAATTACCAAGTAGGCAAAATGAGAACATAGGGCAATTCTTTTGCTGTTAGATATACCAGACTCTTATAATCTTTGGTGAAGAATTCACTCAGGGGGCCTCCAAGAAGCCTTAGCATTCTTCCACAGGAAGGGAATTTGGCTGCCTCTGGGCACCATTGTGGTGCTGCCAGGCCCCACCTGTTATAGTGAAGTGCCTGTCCTTCGAACAGGGATCATTCCCGACGTGCCGTGCCACCTCCCGGAGACATAGGCTGCTCTGTTGTCCCACAACCTCAGAACCCCACAGCCACAACATGTACCTTTTCCTCTCACATTCAACTTGAGACCTCTTTTTTGAGTTGCATTGCCTTTGATAAAAGGAATAAAGATGTGGTTTCTCTCTGACTTTTAAAGTAAATACTCCTCTGATGAGACGCTTCTCAATTAGGAGTGAGATGGGGATGGGAGATGCTTCATAGCTTATTTGCTCATCACAGCACCTCACAAGGGATGAAGCTTTGTTCTCAGGAGGTCAGTTTCTCCTCTCAGCTTCTCTCCAAGCCAGTAAGGACTTCAGCAGCAGTGCCAAGACCTTGCCCGGTTTGTGCAGTATGGCCTGAGTGACAGCTGTGAGTTGAGAGCATCTCCATCCTAGGTGTTTTCCCCCAGCTAGAGGAGCCCGCTGAAGACTGCTTATCTAACATTGTGCATTTTGGTGTTGTTTGTTAACAGCTATTGAGGAAATCAGTTCTCATCTTAAGCATTTTTTAATTATTCCTGCTTTTGCATCTAACTCCACTGCACTGGGACTTTAAAATATGGCAGATTGTCAAGTGCACTGATAATTGAGGGGAAGTTCAGGACCAAATCCCATGTAGTAAGAAAATAGTAATTGTTCCTTTGAAAGCATATAGGGCCTCAGTTTCAAGACCTCAAACTAATCTAGGAGATGGACTTTGCCTGAACTGCAGCCATACTCTTAGCAATTCTTAGTGGAAGTTTGAAGGTAAACCAGGTGTAAAACAAAAGTCCAACTAACTAAACTAGGTTAGTCGTACCCTGAGCAAAAGCTACTTAATGTGAATTTGTGGAAGCTATTTTCTTTTCTATTTTGATCAGAAAGCCTAAGAAACTGTTAGTCAAAATTGATGTTTCTACGCTTTTGTGTGTGCAGAACACCATGCTACTAATTAGAGAATTTTGGTTATGTTACTAAATATTGAAAAACTGACCTATAAATGAAAGACCTACAACCTATTACAGATGAACTAATGAAGTAGCTAGAACTGCAGCAGATGCTTTGTGTGTGTCTGTAACAGAACTACCTGCACCTCATTTCCAGGATAGTGCTTGAAGTGCCCTCTTGTGTCCAACGAAATTACAGCTACTGCTGAAGCCAGTTTCGGATGCGTCCTGATGGCACACAAGCATTTTGCAGATGCTCCTCGTTTTCTGAGAATATGTAACACGAACAGGAAAGAAATTCTGTCTGGCAATGAGGAAATATGGGAGTCTTAACTTACTTCCTTGATTGAACCACTCAGCTGTGGTCACTGCCGACTGTGAGGAATAGCTTGAGGCAGACTTTTAGAAAACGTGGTGATTGCTAAAACAGCTTGCCAAAATCTCCCTGTTTTCTAGAAATACTCTAGTGTTCTCTCTGTAACAAAATGAGATGCAGAACTTGACACAACAGACAATGTTTCCCAAATTGTAAGTGATGGAGGTCTTCCCCTTCGTAAACCCAAATGATTTGACAGAACCAGGTAACCCCAGTAACATGCATCTGCTGAACCCCCCATGACATCACTGTGACGGGGGCAGAATGGGTGCCCAGGCTTGTCCAATACCTGTGATCACATTCATACCTGTCTAGTAGCTGTGTCTCCTAGAGAACACCAAGAAGCACAAACATTTCACGATTACCACTGAAACTGCACCGAACTTGATGCAGGTTTTGCCTTTAAATTACTTTGTGCTGAAATTCTGCGTGATGTGATGCTGTCCATGCCAGCAAAGAACTACAGCGTACTTTAAGCTCTGTGGGTTTCCTTTACACACAAAAAGAGGAAACTAACCGAGTCACTGTCTTCAGTGCTCTTACTTGACCCTTCTTCTGAACTAGTGGTGAAAGCCTGAAAGTGTCAGAAACGTTTTAAAGGTGACATTTTATTCTTTACCCAGTATCGCTGCCAAGGAAGCCCTAGAGAGGCACTTTGGAGAACAAAGTAAGCCTTCTTCTCAGGAGATTATGAGGATGGCTGAGGGGCTCAATCTCGAGAAAGAAGTTGTGAGAGTCTGGTTTTGCAACAGAAGACAAAGGGAAAAAAGAGTGAAGACAAGTTTACATCAGAACACTTTTAGTTCTATTGTCAAGGAGCATCATGAATGCCGGTAAAGTTTTTCCATGTATGGATGTGGATTTCTGGTTTGCTTTTTGTAAATGATGTAAATACCATGTTGTTTAAGAAAAAAAAAAAAAAGAGAGAAAAAAAATCAATAAATCACTTGTTTCTCTTACAAGCTAGTCAGCTTCAGATGAAGCGTATTGTGGAAGACACAATTTTAATGTAAAAGGTTGGAAACAAATTAAATGCTACTGCATATATTTAAAGAGTTGGAGGTCTCTGCTTAACTGCAAGGAACCTATTATGTATTGTTCGACTAGAAATGCTTTCCGAGTTGCACAGGTAGTTGCAGTTCCCCTGTGCTGTGCCTTTCTTGCATCTGCGGTACTTTTAATGATTAACGGAGAACCCCACATAGGTACGCTAAGCATCAGGAAACAAAGCCTTTGCGTTGTGTGTGAAGAAAGGTTACAAAGCTTGATATCAGCAGCTATTGTATTGGAAGTATTTTGCCTCTGCGTGTCCATGCATGTGCTTTACCCCCACCCCATGCTACCCAGCGAACTGCGCTGACCTTTGTGAGATTGTAAGCCATCAGGCACAGGGCAGGGTCCTACCTTCAGCAGCGAACCCTGAGCATCAGGGAGAACTGAGACCTTCCAAGAAGAAAAGGTGAATAAGTGACCCTTAAACAAGCAGTGGCGACACTGCTGAATATCTAGTTATGGCCAAGGATGGGCTATACCCATGGGACCTTGTGGGACTGCCACTAGATCTGAGAGCCACGTAGAGGAACGCTAGCTGAAGACCTGCATTTCCAAAGCATGGCTCAGACTCAGCTACCCACTCACAACAGCTGTGCGCCTCCGAGTGAATCATTTCGGGTAATTTCCTTGTGTAAGTTCAGGACAAAGCCATTAGAAATGGGCCATAATTGCTGTCATTATTTATGGTAGACCAAGCTTACCAGTACGGAGGTGCCAACACTGTTCCTACTGTGTGCTTTGTCTCAGCGTACCATTTGACTGCCTAAATGAGTGCCAAGCAGAAGTGACTTTTTCTTATGCTTATTATCAAAGGCAATTCTTGCTAATATATTATATGCCTTAAAGCTTGATTTGGATGGGCTTAACTATAAAAACTGGGATACAATTTACCTGAAGACTTTGTGACCTGAGGGGAAAAAAACAAAGAATCATCAGGGGATTTGCTACTTTGGGCTTTCTCTCTGCATTGTGTTTTTTTCGGATTAAATCCACGTGTGGACATACTTACACCAGAGATAGTGTGTTAAACTAAAAAAAGAAGGCCCCTGTGCTCTAAGTATCCACACAAAGCATTTATGGCACTGCACATTCCCACTCTTACACCCCTCTAATTGAAAAGAATCCCTTCTTTTGTCATCCTGTAGCCTAGAGAGACAATCAGGGGAAAAAAAACCCAACCCAAGTGCCAGAGCTCCACCTATCAGAAAGCCAGGCACCAAGAAACTGAATTAATGACTGGAGTACTCACCAGGGACAGATTATCCAGCCACCTCATCAACCCTGCTCATGGTTATTAGAATAGCCCATTACCATGTATGTGGTTTTCACTGTTTTCCCAGGACTGAAATTAAGTGAGTACATGCAAGTAGTAATGGCCAGACACATTTTATTTTCCCATAAAACAGACCTGATGATTTAGAAAGTGTCTAGATAATAGGCCCACAGAAAGCAAAAGGATTTTAATGTTCAGGACCACTTAGAAGCAGTGTGTACAAGTTAAGTGTTCTCTCTCTAGTGTACATTAAATTATCTCCGATACCTATTACAGTGACCTTAGGCATATTCAGCTATGGAAATTAGGCTGCCAGATTAAAAAAAAATACTTTTTTTATGGATGCATGCATCGCTATAACCCCTTAATTTAGAAGAAAACTTCAGTGTACTAACTCACAGGAGAGAAATTGTGCTATATATTCTCTTTGGGCTGTTCTCATCACTAGCATAGCTCACCCACTACGGCAGAGAAAGACCAAGCCTTAGCCTTTGTCCACCATGTCTATCGACAGATCACAAACTTTCCAAAAGGGTGAAAGAAAAATACAGTTGAGAAGATTAGCACTCAGTAAAGCTGGTGGCATGCATCTGGGTATCTTTGACGTTATGTGATCTAATGCTATGTATGTTGAAACTATCTGATATATATATAAATTTTATTTATGTTTTAAGTTATTTTCTTTAATTATAAAAAGGCTTCCTAGAAATGCTGTAAGCCTCTGCTTCCCCCCTCCCAATAAAGTATTCTTATACATTTGGTATTTCAGGTAACAGTTTGTAGTTCTGTTTTGCTAATACTTTACTTTCTCAGTTGTGTATCACATTGCTGTTCTTACTCATTTTAGTATGCTGTAATAGTTAATTCAAGAGCAGACTTACTGTAACATTGTGATTTCTAGTCGTAGAAAAAGTCTTGTAAGTGAAGGCTAATTGCAGAAGCATAGCAAACTAAAATGAAAGGTGACACATAATGCCATTTTCTTTCAAAAGAATGACAAAAGGCTAAGCAGAGGAAGCAGCCATAATTTAAGCACATCTAGCTGTTACCACAGAAATTACTGACAAATTAGAGCAGAATTGTTTAAAGAAAAAAAGCTGGATGAAATCAATTTAATGTGCTGCAGCTGCAGCCATTAGACTTGGAGAAAGTAGTAATTCTTTTTTTTTTTCCTATAGGAACAACTTACTCACTGAGTAATTGACAGCAGTCACTCTTGATTGGGGAAAAAAACCCAGACAAGGCTTATGAGGGGCAGCTTCATAAATCTGCAAGAAAGAGTTTAGTTGGCCGTTTGACTAACAACGGGCTATACTATTTTTGAGATATTCGTGGGTTTTTTTCTTGCTCTTCCTTTTCCCATGGTAACTTTAGGTAGGCTGTTACAGCTAGGATAGAGGACAAACCAAGACATTATGACAACGTGTAAATCTGAGGTTCACCTGTCTCTGAAGTACTGCGTAGCATTCTGTCCCCCTCGTCTGAAGGATACAACAGAACAGGAAAAGGGCCCTATGTGGGCAAAGCTGATGATCAAAGGTAAGATGAGTAACTGTTTAAGCTACTGTCTCTCTTCTAGATTTAATGTGTGTGCATTGAATGCTATAGAGGTCTACTGAACCATGAGCTGTACTGAAAAGCTGGCTGGAGGCAGGCTGTTCAACATCTTGCCTCTAACATAAGAAAAAGCTAGAAAAAAAAAGAGAAAAGAAAGCTAGAAAGCAGCTTAAGAAAAGCCAGAAGTGGTGGTTCTTGATGTGGTGGGCAAAAATCTGTGGAACTCCCCTAATAAAAACCATTGGTGCCAGAAGTTCATTTATATGGACAAGCTCACAGATGAGAAAGCCACTTAAAGCTGTCGTCTGTAGAGGAACTTACATATGGCTCTGGAAGTGCTCCAAACTGAAAACAGTTAGAGACTGAAAAAGTGTTACAGGAGGAAGCGTCATCTATGTTTATCTTGTTTTCCTGGGCATTGCTCATGGGCACTCGCGGAGCAGGATTCTGGGCGAGATGGGCCTCGGTCTGCCCCAGCAGAGCCACTCTTCAGCGCATTCACAATCGCATTGTTGTTCTTGGATGGAGGACTTTCAGGTTCAGTTGCTATTAAGGTGTCAGCAAGGATAAAGGAGTTAAATGATTGAATGGGTTGGTTTTTTCAGTCTAATAAAAGTGATTTTAAAGGAATTTGTTCCTAAGTAGGGGATGCAGTTTTGTTATAGACAGATACAACATAATAACTATAATTGAAATAAATACAAGCAAGCTTGCAAACCTACAACACTTCGCACTCTGCTACTGAAAGGTTTTTATACAGATTATTGCTGTGGGACTTAAAGGATAGCTGGTAACAAAATGCTGGATAGATACTGCCATTAGCCCTAGTTCAGCAGTCTTACTGACACCAAAAAGCAATGCTTTTATTACTGTTTGTCAAAGACCCTGTAGATAGATGAAAACTCATAATAGAATTACTCATAATAGAATTATGCCCAATTTTGACAGTCGTTAAAAGGATAATGTGCACACTTCATTCAGAAAGGACATAAGCCTTGGTGTTCAACCAAAATACCATCCAACAGTAACATACCTAACTAATTTCACATTAAGGTTTCTCCCTCAATGCTTAAGAGCAGTACTTGGGCACTCAGTTACAGACAGAAGAGAATGCAAATTTGATCAGGTCTCTACAGAACGTCGAATTTAAATTCAAGGCCCACAAGCAACTACAACAAATATGCTGAGCTATAGTTCAGGTCAAAGGAAAATTTCCCAGAGCTGACAGCAGTCCAAAGAAAGCCCACTAAGAGACAGGTATGCAAGACTAACCCTACAGAGGACAAAGTCATTGCAGAATAAAAAGCCTTTTATTAGATTTTTACAAAAGAACTTGTGAAAAAAAAAAGAAAATTCACCTCATATCGGATATATGCAATATACAAACTTACACATTCCTACCTACTACCTCACAGATTCATAGTTTGTCCATTACTTCATTTAAAGAGAAAGAACACTGGCACTTCTATGCCAAAAAACAGATGAAGACTCATCTATGTTTTTTCTTTCTCTGCTGAATTCAGTCCTAAAAACGGTGCGACAACAGTAGATTCACAGAGGTTATGGTTTCCTGCTACATTTTCTGTAGCAGCAAGTATTTTTGTGAAGATTTTCCCCCCTCCCCAGTTCACCTGGTTTCACTCTTGGGAGGTATTTTGCTTTTCTCTTTTTAAAGCCAAGATGATTTTGCTGTTTCTGTTCAAAGAACAGCCCCGCTGCATTAGCACAACTGTGGGGCAAATAATCTCCAGTAGAGTAAGGACTGAGGAACTTGACACCATCTGGGGAGTCATAACTGGGAACCGCATCCTCAGGCTTTGTCATCTATTTAAAATATCAACAGTTCTTATTTCATTAGCCCAATGCATTCCACTTAAAGCTAGGATCACATTGATGCATTCAGAGACAACAGAAAAACCTTCACAGAACCAGCACTCTTTTATTATAGTGTTTAGACAAGTAATTATCAGGTATCATCCAAAACTGTTCTCAAAACTAAAATTTAGATTTAGCTTATCAATGTGATCAATTGCATCTTAGTAAACAATACAATTATGCACAGTTATCTTCCATTAAGAAATACTGTAAAATATATACAAATGTTGTTTCAGGCAAATAAATGTCCTTTTTGCAAGGGCGCAAGTTGCATTTCTGAACAACTGCATTTCTGAACTTCAGCACTGAGTCCCATCAAGTGTCCACCGAGGTCTCACCATAGTGTTTTGTGAAACCATCTTAATTGCAAGTTTACTCACCTTTAAAGGACCCATTCTGAAAAAAAATCACAAAGGTACAAGATTTATATACATAAAGGCACAGCAATTCTGTTGAAACCAGCTATGTTACAGTACAATAGAGTTCAATCAGTGCCTTTCATGCAACAAAGTTCACTAACAAATTTAAATCCTCTTCCAGTAAAATTAACTGCACAAGGACTGTATCCTTCCCTTTCAGTAAAAAGAATAACCAGCTATCATTTAATCAACTCAAAGTTACTACAGGAACTTGAAAGCAATACATAAAATGCCTTTTCTTTCTGCCTAAATTTGCTACACTTTCAAGGCTATTTCTCATCAAAAGAAAATAGTTTCCAACCAAAAGCAAAGGTGGTTTCATTTGTGCTAAGATGACAGACTAAGAATTTTTCTATAGCAACAGTTTTATAAAAATGATATATATTAAATAGGTACTATCCCAGGAGGCATCACCATCAGCCACAGAACAGCCAATTCTAAAGATAGATCAGGAACTGAGACAGAAGAAAATTTTGAATTCAGAGGGCAGGTTCAGATCAGGTATAAACGACTTTATCATTGGAACTGCATCTCTGGTTCATCCAGTGCTCAAGAAGACCCCAGGCAATGGACACACTAAGCGTACTTCTCCCCGTAAATTGATTCAAAATATTCTCCCCTTCTCCTTCCCCCAGTATCAACTTCAAGTCATCATTTCTGAAGCTTCAGAGCTTCCCTAGACATCAGTTGCACTGAAAGAGTATTTGCACTTTTTACATCTGTCTGTAGCTGAATAATTAGAAGGCAGATTGTATATTGCCATCAAGCTAATCAACTCCCAAAGCTTTGAGCTGTCGTTCAATCTCTTCATCTGATATGGTAGCAGCTTTTGATGTTGATGCAGATGGTAAGCCTCTGGCAGCTGACGGGGCTTTGGCCATCTAGGAGAAGACAGAAGGTTTTTTCAGTAAAAATAATACATGTTATGACAAGCTGACTTCTAGAATAAGACAGTAAAACAAAGGCTGTTAGAATAAACTATTTAAAAAAAAGGAATGAAGGGGAAGAAGTACATGAACCAGGTAAAAATAGCCATACCTTTCCAGAGATTTCAATTCCTATCTCATCAAGCACTTGGTTAACAATATCTTGGCTTTCTTCCTCTTCATCAGAAGCATCAAAAATATCATCCAGAGTATCATTAACTTAGAAAAAAGAAAAAAAATCCACACTGCATGATGCAAAAATGTTACTAAAATAACTTCGTACCATCTTTCTGCCCTCCCAGAATGTGGTAGTAATACCACTGTACAAAATACCAACAGAAAGCACCTGTATATTGGAGAAGCTTTCTTACCTCTGCCTTGCAAAGCCTGTGAGCACAGCTAGAGCAACAACAGGGTCAAGCATGGCTGCTTTTTTATAAAAATGTTTAGTTTCACCAAAATAGTTCAGTTGCTCTATTCCCCCCCCACTAGATTTTAACATTTCTTAAAAACATCTGCTACAGTTCCATAAAACCCCCTTTCCTTTTCCTCCTCCACGTATGTTGCGAAACTGTTAACTACTCAGCTGAATTTCTGAAGTGCAACAATACAATTCTGCGCAGCTGAGGTACTCGCGTCTTGCTCAACAATATTGTTTTGAGTCCATGCTACCTCCTACAGCCAACACAGTGGCAGGGATTAGGCTAGGAAGGAGACTGTGCTAGCAACACCAGGAAGTTTGATATTCCTTAGTCGCCAGTGGACAGATGCAATTGGGAACAAGAAACTTGCCACCCCCCAAGAAGTAGTTTGTGGCTTAAAAAAAAGGAGACAAAACCATCCCACACCACCAAGTACGTAAAGCTGAGATTATCAATAAATTAAGTGTCCAGTCCCAGAACAAAAAGCACATGCAGAACTATCAGCTATAGAAAGGGTAATTTTTTCAAGTCCCCCTACCAGTTATGTCAACAAGGTTTTGAACTGGTCTCAAACCCTCCTCCCTTCCAGTTTGTTCGTTCTAGAAGTATGACGGGTAGGAACAGATTCTAGATTTAGTATCTAGAGCTACTAAAAAGCCTAAGGCTCAGCCTCCCTGCTCAGACACGCATTGTGTCATTTGATCTTCAATTTTGCTGTCAATTTCATTAATCGTAGAAATAAAACCTCAAGCATCGGTATTTCCAGACTGGTTTTACCCTTCCAAGAGCACTGTGGGCTGAAGCCACCTGTTGCCTTCAGTGCAGAACTTACTCATTTCTTCAGTCATTTCCATCTTCATGTTTTCCTTCTGGAAATTCTGCATAGTTTGTAGCGTCTTTTGTGGATCCATTTTCTTATTAACTGCTTGCATTGTCTATTAATGTTGAAAAAAACCTTAATCATACAACGAGACATTAGTAAAGGCTGATATATACATTAAGAAGGATTAAGACTTTTCTAATAAAAAACCCTTCAGGCCAAATTTCACTTTCCTTGTCTCTTCACATCCTGTGAGAACAGTAGACACACAACAGATCGATAGTACGGCCTGCATCTAGTCAGAAATATTGCTATCTACTACCCTAGTAGATATGCTTTTAAATGTACGCATCTTTCTTGCACCATGACCTTTCTCCTGGCCTCGTATTAGGAAAAATCTGCCTGATCTAAACGAAAATAACGAGACAATATTTCCTAACTTGCAGGCTACATAAAGACATGAATGGCTGCAGGTCTTTTATTCAGTACGGAACATTTATTTGAACCACCACTAGAGGACAGGCATCAAATTGCAATTGTTTCCTTATGCTATAACAACGGAAAAATTACTTTTCTTTAAAAAGTAAATGCCGAAGTGTTCAGGAAGTACATATTAGGTTAGGGTGAATCTTTGTAACGGGCAGAGATCTTTCTGTGACAGTGTAATAAACTTCACTTGTTTTACTACAAGTATGCAGCACTGCCTTTGCAGGCACTGGTCTTTAATATTTTCGTCTTTCCTAAGAAGCAAGTTACTGTATCACTCATGGGACATCAAAAACTAAATATAGGCATGAGCAATTCACAAGTAAAGCCCAACTATCATTAAGATAAAAGAGTCTGTTAATTAAAAGGGATGCTATCAAGCTACTACGGCTGCTACTGGCTTCGTAGAAGCTCTTCTGCCTTCATGTCTGAGTTTGTTTAAAGTGATACTGTATTATGCTTCTAATGTTAACTTGAATTTCAATGACTGCTCTTAGTCACATTATTTGAATTTAAAAAGTTGTTCTGGACTTAGAAAGTGTTGGTTCCTTAGAATTCTTTTACAAGAGTTACAGTGCAAATATTTTAGATGTTCATCTAAACCGATGTAGTTTATATACCTTCAGAAAATAAGAGTCAGATGCATGATTAAAAGAAACCGTTAACTTCAGTGGACTTTACTATGTCGAAAATTAGTCCCATAGATGCTAATAGGTATACAGAGAATACTTTTAAAGTTTCGCATTCACATATTTGTCTTGCTTGTTGAGGCAACTGATTCCATATATTTTTCATTGATGGTTGTATTATATTAAGAATACTTCATAAGCTTCAAAATAAACAACTGAATACTTTTAAGTTTCCCATGTTGATAAGGCAAAATACTCACTTTAAAAGTGACCAAAAGAATTGAATACATTCCTCTCCAATAATGTTACACAAACCAGTCCACAGATTACCTGCTATGTTTCAAAAAACATCAGTTTTCTGGGTGCTGGTTAGTTTATTTTTTTTACTGTTTTTGTTTTTTTCTACCGACTTAACCTTTATAATTAGTCTAGTGACACTTTGGTTTTGAGACATTTAATCCAAGACATCTCATAGATAAAAACAAGTCAACCATATAAAAATAAAAAAGCAAGACCAACTTGTTCACGTGAAACACTGTTGCAGGAATACCAGTCAGCTGTTTAACTCGATGGGTTGTACAGCCAGACAACCCCCCCTTCGTGGATTAGTCATGGAGCATGGCACGTTTGCTACAGAGCCACAACTTTGTATCACTGAACAGCTGATATCTGCCAACAAACTGCTTCTAAAAGGCACCTGACAGCAAAGCCTCAGCAGTAATTACTTTCTGCACTAAGCTCCATTGCATTATCGTGTTTAACTGGCACGTAACTTGATTTAACTTGGACTGTGATAAAAGCACAACTTGTCTACAATGATGTGCGCTAATTCTGTTTCCAGCACCTCAAGCTGAACAATCCTGCTTGCCAAGAGCAAACTCTGTACTTATCAATTCAGGGAAACAGGTGAAAGTTAACAACTAACTCGGATAACCGAGATTTTTCAAACTCTTATAAGCTGAGACCTGTGAGAAAACAATGTGATACTGTTTCCTTAGAGCACAGAGAGTAAGAATGACAGGGAACTCCAGATCATATTTCCTTAGGAACTTAAGATCCAAAGCAATAACCTAGTTTTTGCACAAGCCATAAAGCTACTGTGACACACTGCCTTGATTTCAAGATGAAGCATGCCCTACTTTTTCCCAGTAAAAACTGCTTATGACAAGATACGCAGGCAAGGCACTGTAGCAGCATGGTGTGGGGTTTTTTTTTTGATGTACTAAAAGAGTTCTTCCATTGGCATTAGAGTTTACTTTTATCATGCAAACATCTGACAGATGTCTAGCCCAAGCAAGTATGCTTAGTTAGGTGCTAACTGGCTGGATTGATTAGACAAAAATTTCATAATATTAATCAAATTACATCTCCCTACTGTATCCTCAATGCCATTTGCGGTATTAAACAGTAAGTTTTATGCCTTCAATTATACAAAATAACACAACTTTCGCAACCATACGCTGCATTTTAATGTAAAAGAACGTCTTGTGACACCTTACTTTCGCTGTAGTTGACATAGCTCCTGCCATCTTCATCTGAGAGTTCATGACCTTTGTTTGAGTCGACATAGAAGTGACTTTAGAGCTAACAGCGTATGTTCGATTTTTCTGCTTCCGCAGTTGTACAAGCTGTTTTGCTAGCACTTTACAGGCTTCTTTGTTCCCAGTCTTAGCCATTTTCTTTATCTCCAGTTCCTGTTAAAAGAAGCGTAAGATTAATTCTACAGAATTTTCATTCAGACAAAGACAATTATTAGTGGTAAGACTTAATTATAAAATACCGAAAGTTCACTATCCTCTTGATTTTGTTTTTTTAATGTTTAAAGTCACATAAAGTCTTCCTTACTTTTTACCAAGGCTATTTAGTAGAACAAATGCAATGCTGTTATGATTTGACCTGAAGAAAAAAGCACAATGAAACTGAATTATAGTATGATAGCACACAGTTCCCCAAAAGGCTTCAACTTCTGCATAATGTCACATTCACTTACATGTGTACATTCAATTCCATATCTGGGCAGGGAGTAACACTTCAAAAAACATCCCAAAAAGTGAAGAAATTATTATAGCCAGCCAACTATTTGTGCCACGACTAATCATCTTTGATTTCCAGCATTCACGAGCAATCAAGCCACATCGCCCATGGAAGAAATGGGGAGTTCATACGTTCTTTTTAATACTTTTTCAGCCTCAAGACAATCTCACAGCCTTTTTGGGGAAGAAGTAGATCAAGTTAGATGAGCAATAATTATAGGCTGTTTGCCCACATAATTTAGCTGGACTTAACTTCGCACAAAATAAAAGCAGTACAACTTGTCTACAGCAACATGTGCTTAAACTTTAAGGACAACATTTCTGGCTTACAAAAAACCCCAATCTATCACTTTTAGGAGCAATAGCAAGCTATTTAGCCCAGAAGTATCACGAAAACATTTGGCACAAATAATCTTGTGAGCTGGGATTTTTCAAACTGTACCTTCTGATTTTTGACTTGGTAATGTAAACTTTTCAACTAATTTTTTCCTTTTCAGCCTTTTAAAGGAGGGCCTGCCATAGCAGCTCAGTTCTTTGTATATGTCCAATTGTACGTTTCGATTTTTGCCATTAAGTGAAAGTAGCCTTGAAAGACCAGCTTTCTCCTGTGATCCTTCAGGAGACTACACCTGCCACAGGAATACAGTTGCTCCACTTTATGTGCACTGGTAGTCCAGAAAACTGCACTTATAAGAAGATATGTTGCTCTGAAAAGGTAAATACTGGTCATCAGGGTATACAAAACAGTCATGTTTAAAGGCAAATGTAAGCTGACCCACTGCACTAGCTTTACTACTAGGAAAGATCACGGTTAAGTCTACTACAGAGATGGCACTGGCACAAGATCTTCTCTGTAAATCCATAATTTCTGAAAGGCTGTGTCATACATACTATTTTTAATCCAAGAAGGTACAGATAAGCAAATAAGGAGCATGAGACTGTTCAAAATAGTATTAGGGTCCTGAAATACATTTAAGGCTGTCCTCTGTGTAAGCAGCTCACAGAGACCACAGAAACAAATTTCTGTAGTGTACCAAGAATATTATCTCCTTTTTTCATTCCTCAAGTATTGTGGAGGATAGGAGGGATTAGTTTGTACACTAGTTTGCCACCCTAGTTTGAAGAGCAAACATTTGGAAGTAGGGATTTTCTCACTGGGATGAAATACCTAAGTAGCATTTATAACCTGATTTTCGAAGTGAAATACAAACCTACACCAACCATTGTTACATCACTGCAAGAAACCCAGCTGCAGAAATCAAACCCTATATAAGGGTGATTTTATTCTTCATTCAGAAAAATCGGAGTAAAGAGCTGCAATACATTATTTGCCTTTGAGAGGTTTGGGGCAAGCTTATTCAAGTCAGTTCTGTTCTTCTGGAACAACAATAATCAAAATTCATATAGTCATATGAGGTTACTGAACTGAAACAGAACTGTCTGCATAGTTTAAGGTATTTTTATCCATATAATTGATATAACTAGGTTTTCTCAAAGTAGTACCTCATAATTCAGGAAAAAGCCTTTTTGAAGAAAGTACATAACAAAATGTTCTTAGATTGAGTGAAAAGCCCTTGGTCCTTTTTCACCTGATCTGACTCTGAAAATTAGTATTTATTGTCCATTGATTCTCTCATCCTAGCAGCAAATTTTAACTTTTTCAAAGACATATTTCACTTGTCCTTTCTTCTTCTCCTCAGAAATCCAACATTTCTGAAACAACTTACTGTAGTAAGTAATCAAAACTTCAACCTGATTATTCATGAAAACTAAGGTTATTTCCAGAGTCCGAATATTCCATACTGAAAAAAATGCCATATCTATGAGTAACCTATTATATCTTACATGTTCAAGGCTTCCAGAAACAACTTCTCTGACCTCTTTTAGGTGGTTATTCCCAGCTCTTGGTATTCATGCGACCTGCTACCATGAAACAACACCTCAGCAGCTACTGAAACAGCGGCTGGATTTGCATAGCTTTTCTGACAGTCTGAACATGTCTTCATGCATCAAACCTCACCATCTGTCACATCCGTTTATCCAATTATACCGCCACACAGGTGCAGCATCCATTCACTGAATACTTGATAGGTCACACACATTAAGTCTTAAATAAATCTTAATTTAGGCAGATAGTTTTACTATTATTAGCTAGCTTTAGGGAAGTTCTATATGACTGAAAATAACAACCCTATGGGGTATTCATGACACCCTATGGTTTTTCGAGTACTCTCTCCCACTGCAGAGTCATGGTAACATACGATAGCGCTGACGCTTCTAGTTTTTTCCACTAAAAGACCACTGCTTTACAGGCCTGTTAGAAAAGAATCTTCTGAAATATAGAGAATGCTAAGAATGGAAAGGAAAAATGAATGTGGTTATTTAATCTAAACACATTGTTTCAGGCTTTTCCTATGTTAAAGAGTGAAAAATCACTTTTAGATAGTAAATTTTTTCTGACACAATTTAAATAACTGAAAAGTCAAAAGGGGAAGGCAAAAGTGTTCAATTATTATGCATTGAGTTGTATCTTTAGCACTTTGCAAGGTTTCCTGTTATATTGGGGGGTTGTGTTTTTAAAGAGTGAAATGAAGTTCCCTGCTCTACTTACCAGTTGTTTTTCCTGTTTTTCAAGTGCTGCTCTATCTCTGGTTATAGCCCTCTGTGTACCTCTTAACTCCCGATTTTGCTCCTTTATTATATCTGGAAAGAATATGTTAAATATTAGCAAAATACAGTTTTATGTACACAACGCGATTATGTTTCAGCAGCACAGGCCACATCCCATGACAAAAAGGCTATTTTACCTAGTATGTTTCTTTACATCATAACCATAGCAAAAGCCTTAACCACACAGTAAGAGTTAGGTACATACACCTTTCTGCAAGTTCAACCCTAACACAGCAATAGCATATTCACTGTGAGCCCACCGCTTTTCACCCAATCAGGCCTAACTGCAACAGGTAGGTCAGCTGAAGAAACCTTGTGCACGAGATCTCAGAGCAATCAAGGAGTTCCCAAGTCCATTAAAACAGTGAAAGTACTCCTGGATGCAAGCCCTGGATCCTGCTCTTCTCTGTCCTTATTCTGGTTCGACAGAGATTACTCTCCTGCACAAATGCACCACATCTGTGCAGCCCAACTTCAAGTCAGACCATAAAGCAATAGTGTTCAAACTTTTTCAATTAGCAGATGCTTAAGAAAATTAAGATATGAAAGTGGAAGCCTTCATAGCAAGTTTAAGTTTCCCTACAACTGACATAGCCAGCAGGAGCTTGAACACTCTCTCAGGTGAAACATCTCATCCTTCAACAGTGTTTGTCCATTGCACTATTTGTCCACTGTACTATTTACAAATTATTTACCGGTAACATCCACTTATTAAAGCAAGTATTATTTACAGTAGAGGCATCCATGATGCTAGTTGCAATTAACTTTAGTTAGAATTTACAGCTTGTGCTTAGGTGTGATTCACCTGGACAAAGGTAGAGAGGTTTGCATCTGACTCAGCATCCTCTGACCTTTATAAAGGAAAGAAGTTAGTAGTTTTAGGAAGAGATTCATTTACTAATATACGTGCCTACATGACATTAGGTAAGCTTTGGGTGGGAGTTTAAAAGGAGCAGGCTGTCACATAAACTTTGTGTAGAGCTCTTTCTTCTAATCCAGAGAAGAGGCACCACAGCAGGGCACTGCTATTGTACTTACAAAGTTTGAAGCACATGAAAATCAACACAAACAGGCAGAGTTACTAACAGAAATACAAGCATGAAGGACAAATTCTAGAAACCGCAGCCACCTTTTCCATTTTTATAAGGCTTGCAACATTTTTCTACAAACAGAAAGAAGCATTCATGTTTTTCATTCCCACAATTAGAAATACTGTAAAACATCCTCTGCTGAAATTATTTCAACCTTAACAGGTTTGAATCAGAAAAGCCCCAAACCTTCAGTGGCATTTTAAAGAGGGCATATAAACTACCCTCTCCCATCAACCATTTTTGGCCAAATAAACACATATTCCAAACAAACTCTGTGAAACAGAGACCTGTTCTTACAGTGCTACTGCTGCTCCAAGAGCTACATAAAAACAGCATCTTCAGGACTTTTCAATGGACAATAATGAAGAGCTGCAAGATGACATGGAATATAACACTGTATTCTTCACACTGGCAAAGCAGCAGTGAAAATTATTCTGAAAACAATGCTACAGGCAAGTAATTCTGAAGGTAGACAAACGTATATTACTTGCACAGCTGCACTTGTGAAAATGAAAGAAAAAGCTTAATAGCTACTTACAAGATCTCCTTTTCTAACTACAGTAACTATTAAAAAAAAAAAATCCCTTAGCACAGAAAGCTCAAGAAGTAGGAAATTCAAGACGACAAGAATCCAGCACTGTACTTAAGTCAGCACTTAAGGGGAGCACGATGCTTCTTTCTTACCTCACACAGTAGCTCCAACTAAGGATAGCAATAAACCAAAAACAACAACTATCTGCAGTTACAGGCCCTTTCATTTGTTGTCACAAGTGAAGGCCCAGATGAGAACGTGGCTCTTGTTTCTCTGTGATAACTGATGCAAATACCTAGCTTCATGCCAGCAGACAGAAGAGGACGGGGTATTCCCAAGACAGTCTTTTGCTGATAGCCACTCCCATGTGTCACACCACCACCGCCTCGCACACCAGGGTAAGGAGGAAGCACCTCCATTCCTTAAAACAGGTCGGACAAGAGACTCCCAGAAGGGCTTGACCTGGCTCCTACAATCTGCCTTGGCCGTGGAAGCTTCGTGCCATCTCCCCCTTCCTCCCCACTCAGATGTTGCGCCAGCCCTGGGAAGAGCCAAGCGGGAAACGCACGTGTTCTCCCCCGGCGACAGACAATTGGTTGACGCACAGTGTCATTTCTGGCGAGCCGTTTTCGAAGGAGGACCCACCTGACTCGACGCAGGGCACCCACCACGCCAGGCTGCCAGCTCCGGGGCTCACCGCGCGTGGGGCACGCCGACTCCGAGGGCTGACTATCATTTCTAGCGAGCTTTGAAGGAGGACCCACCTGACTCGACGCAGGGCACCCACCACGCCAGGCAGCCAGCTCCGGGGCTCGCTGCACTTGGGGCACCCCGCCTCGGAGGGCCGACCATTGCCCGCAGGACTGCTGTCAGGTAAGCGATCCATTCTGGCTTTACTTTGGAGCAGGCTATTTCTGCCCCCAGTCAACAGGCCGACTGCAGAGGCACCCAGACCGCCTGGTTTTAAGACCCACGCACAAGGCCAAGAGCGCAAGCGGCTGCTCCCCGCCCCGCCGGGCTCGGCCGCCACCTCCTGGCCGCAGAGCTGCGCCGCTCGTCTCCAGCAACTCTCCGCAAGCCCATGTCGTCCTCTCGCCGCCAACGAGAGCCGTTCAGCCGCCGCCTCCTCTTCCTCCTCCTCACCCGCAGGCCGGGATCACCGGGGCGCGGCTCCCACCACATCCCGGCCCAGCCACCCCACAGGGGAACCCCCCGCCCCGCTGGCCCGGCCCGGCCCGAGCGCCGCCGGTGAGTCACCCCGCGCGGGCTGCGGCCTCCTCCGCTCCCTACGAGCTCCCGCTCCGCCGGGACGCAGGGCCCGAGGCCGCCCCGCAGGCACTGCCGCCACCCCCG
>Ga0065711_1001069_pt1 | contig 49067 bp, 15 predicted proteins | sample Hoacrofraction12_FD_59098 | JGI IMG/M metagenome (GOLD analysis project Ga0065711, IMG submission 59098) | Hoatzin crop microbial communities from Cojedes, Venezuela - Epithelial fraction 12 v2 (version 2) | ecosystem: Host-associated > Birds > Digestive system > Esophagus > Crop | place... | reverse complement strand
GGCCCACCTGGAATTGAATCTGGCAAGGGATGTCAAAAACAACAAGAAGGGCTTCTTCAACTACATCAGTAGCAAAAGGAAGGCTAGGGACAATGTGGGGCCACTGCTGAATGAGGTGGGTGTCCTGGTGACGAAGGATGTAGAGAAGGCAGAGTTACTGAATGCCTTCTTTGATTCAGTCTTCAGTGCCAAGACAGGCCCTCAGGAATCCCAGGCCCCGGAGGTAAGAGAAGAAGCCCACAGAGAGTATGACTTTCCCTTGGTCGAGGAGGACTGCATGAGGGATCGTTTAAGCGATCTGGATGTCCACAAATCCATGGGCCCCAACGGAATACACTCACGAGTGCTGAGAGAGCTGGCAGATGTCATTGCTGAGCCACTCTCCATCACCTTTGACAGGCCTTGGAGGAGAGGAGAGGTGTCTGAGGACTGGAGAAAAGCCAGTGTCACTCCAATCTTCAAAAAGGGCAAGAAGGAGGATCCAGGGAACTACAGGCCACTCAGCCTCACCTCCATCCTGGGAAAGGTGATGGAGCAGCTCATCCTGGAGGTCATCTTCAAGCAAGTGGAGGATAACAAGGTTATCAGGAGCAGTCAACATGGATTCACCAAGGGGAAATCATGCCTGACCAATCTGATAGCTTTCTACGATGGCATGACTGGCTGGGTAGATGAGGGGAGAGCAGTGGATGTTGTCTACCTCAACTTCAGCAAGGCTTTCAACATTGTCTCCCATAACATACTCCTAGTGAAGCTCAGGAAGTGTGGGCTAGAGGGATGGACAGTGAGATGGATTGAGAACCGGCTGAACGGCAGAGGTCTAAGGATTGTCATCATTGGTACTGAGTCTAGTTGGAGGCCTGTAACTAGTGGTGTCCCCCAGGGGTCAGTACTGGGCCCAGCCTTGTTTAACTTCTTCATCAATGACCTGAATGAAGAGTTAGAATGTACCCTCAGCAAGTTTGCTGATAACGCAAAACTGGGAGGAGTGGTGGATACACCAGAAGGCTGTGCTGCTATTCAGTTTGACCTGGACAGGCTGGAGAGTTGGGCTGAGAGGAACCTGAAGAGGTTCAACAAGGGCAAGTGCAGGGTCCTGCACCTGGGGAGGAACAACCCCATGCATCAGTACAGGCTTGGGGCAAACCTGCTGGAGAGCAGCTCTGTGGAGAGGGACCTGGGTGTGTTGGTGGACGACAGGTTGACCATGAGCCAGCAGTGTGCCCTGGTTGCCAAGAAGGCCAATGGGATCCTGGGGTGCATTAAGAAGAGTGTGGCAAGCAGGTCGAGGGAGGTTCTCCTTTCCCTCTACTCTGCCTTAGTGAGGCCCCATCTGGATTCCAGTGTCCAGTTCTGGGCTCCCCTGTTCAAACAAAATGAGGAACTACTGGAGGGAATCCAGCGGAGGGCTACGAGGATGGTGAGGGGACTGGAGCATCTCTGCTACGAGGAGAGGCTGAGGGAGCTGGGCTTGTTTAGCCTGAAGAAGAGAAGGCTGCTAGGGGACTTTATAAATGTTTACAAATATCTGAAGGGTGGGTGTCAGGAGGATGGGGCCAGACTCTTTTCAGTGGTGCCCAGCGACAGGACAAGTGGCAACGGGCACAAACTGAAGCAGAAGAAGTTCCGTCTGAACATGAGGAAGAACTTCTTCCCTCTGAGGGTGACGGAGCACTGGAACAGGCTGCCCAGGTAGGTTGTGGACTCTCCCTCTCTGGAGAGATTCAAGACCCGCCTGGACCAGGTCCTGTGCAGCCTACTGTAGGAGACCCTGCTTCAGCAGGGGGGTTGGACTAGATGACCCATAGAGTCCCTTCCAACCTCGAACATTCTGTGATTCTGTGAAACAAGTGTGATATGTGCAGTGTGTCTGATGGGCCTGTGGATTAATAGGTACAAACACCTTAGTGGTACTGATACACATTGTACTCTAAGCAGTCAGTCATGTGGGCGAATCTAGACTACTAGTAAATGTTAGATAAGAGAAATAAACACCTTCGCTTCTGTGGGTCTACTGGAAGGTAAACAGGGACCACTCCCTGAATCATGTTATTCAAACAGTATACATGTTACCAGTTTAATTCAATACTTTGTTATTCTTTCCCATATTTTTTTTTTCTTTTTTGTGTGTGTGATTTATACCCAGTATTTATTGCTAGCCAGTTTATTATTGTTTTCTTTGGTTGAAAACTTACATCATATATGAAACCTGTTAGCATCTTCTGTTCTTTCGTCACTTTTCCCTAAACTTTATCACTATAGCTCTATCCAACTATTAGTCTCATTAAGAGCTGCAGTACAAATTTTTCAGTTTGAAGAGAGACAACATTGCAGTATGGACTGTGAAGAAAACTACGTTCCTTGGGTCTTTGTCTCTTGATTATCCACAGTGCTTAATTTTTAATTTACTCACAATCTCTTTTCATAGGGAAACTTCTAGTTATCTCTAAGACAAACCTGGATGCAATTCTGCTGGACAGTTCACACCAGAGGCTACTCCCAAAAGGAAAACTGGAAGACTACATCATACTGACTTCTGCCTGCTGTAGATAATCCTACACTCTTATCTCAGCAAACTGTGCACCCTGCAACATCCCTTAATGCTCTCACATCATACCACAGGACACGTTACACATACCTTGAATTTAATAATGTCAAAACACTATTTCATTTAATTAAAACACATCCATCACATTGTTTGAGAAAGTTTTTAGTGGGAGAGAGTCCCACTATGCTCACAGAAGCAAAACAGTAGTTTAATCCTAGGGCTACGAAGACACAACATGGAGGCAAGAGGGAACCTTAAGCCAAATTCTATGCAGTGCAGATGCAGCTACTCTGCCGTTGGGTGTCTCCGTGGAAAAATACAGGCATGAGTCATTCTGCAGCACTAAGCCTGGGAGTAAGAGGCTGATCACTGGAAATCTATTCAACAGCACAGATGAAGCTAGTAGAACAGGCATGTCTGCATTTATATTGCATGCATTTAAACTATTCTACAGAATGATTTTTTTTCAGTCATATATCATAATAATGATAATAATATACATACAATAATGATAATAATAATTTACATACAATAAAACTATGTAGAAACAGTGGTGAGGTTTTTTGACTGTGGATTTTTTTTTTCTGATAGGTATATTCTAAGTTCCTGATAAAAGAATGAAGAAAAGACTATCATAAATTTTGTTTCTATCCTTCATGTAGGGCTTTTCAAAATTAATGGTGTATTCACTGGGCTTTGTACAGGCCTGTCTTACCCTGTGTTTCATAAGAAATTGAAGAAGAAAATGTTACCCAGTGACAAAACCCTCAACCTGACACTACTGTAGCTTCACATTAGAAAAGTGAAACAATTACAAATTTCTCTAAGTAACAGGGCAAAACTAAGCTAGTAGCAGTGATCTGTGAAACCAACATGTCTTCCCACTTGAACGGAACTTCATGGATTTTGGAGAGGAGAAGCAAAATTGCTGTTCAACCAGGAGAACTATGTGTAATGAAATTAATAACATTTCCACAAAGCAACTTCAAAGATCTCCTAGAAAAGTAAACAGGCAAAAATAAATCATGCACTCAAACAATAGTTCACGTCAGACAAAGCTGTTCATATCACAAAGTCTTTCCTTCAGGTTTAAATAATGGCTGTTAATATCTGAACAATAAAATTAGCATATAGTTTTAGTAGTTTCCTAGCTGACAGAAGACTGGAGGAAAATGATACTCTCTCTTTAGAGTCATTATTATGATGTCATGGATGGTTGTTGCCGCTATATGAAAAGATGCATCACAATCAACCTCCTTCTTTAAAAAAAAGTATAGAAAGACCTGTTTATAGTAGTGGCAATGTGTGTTTGTACTGCATGATATTGTAGTTTCATCTGTTACTTATGTTTAACATCAGAAATCAGAAGACAGTCTGTTCTATTCAAACATGGCTCTACCTTTTCGGTAAATATAGAATATAAGCTTTTTGAGCATTACAATAGGAAAACTTGTTTTATTTTTATCCTCACATTATTTTGTGTGTTCTCATCCTGCTTTTATAACTGTTTTCAGTATTGTGACCTCCTTGAGTTTAGATGGAAAAAAGTCAGAACAAAGAAAAGATCAGAGTCTACTGTAGTCCTGGAAGAAAGGTCAATAGAATTCCTGAAGGCAAACTGAGATATTTAAAGTGGAGTATTCAGGATCATGAGGAATTAATCTATTTCTGCCACAGCTCCAATTCATCAAAATTTGCAAATAAAGCCTGATGCTAAAACTCTTATTTGTACCAATGATCTTCACTTTGCGTGTTATCCATCAGCTTCAGTAGTGATGCTTAAAGATTGTTCACCTATATAAAGATTAAGACATCAGCTTTACCAACATAAAGGTAAGTCACAGAATAAATCAGTGCTTTTGGACCAGTGATGATGAGCCAGCTGTACATCAAGATTTTTGCTTGTGTAATTCAGAAACGGGAGTCGGCTCCAAACACACACACAGATGGCTGCAGTTTAGTTGTCTTGCTGAGCCAGTTCTTTGAATCCCTGTTGGAGATGATAGAGAACTAGTCAGTGGATAGATGTAGTCATTGGCAATGAGGAAACTACTCAGTAGATCAAATCCAAGCATTTACCTCAGAATTAAATGAAGAGTTCTCTAGCCTCCATTTTACAGCAGTCACAAACAAAGTAAAATATGAAGCAGAATACCATTTTTAAGAAAAGATGAAAAGTANCTAATATATTCTTTTCAGTGACCACTGAATAAAATAAGATGCCCCATTTCTACATAAAGTCTGTAGCCTTCTTTTGGTGCCAATATTCAGATTAAATGTCTTCAACACAATTTAAATGTTTTAGCAAATAAATACTTCTTTCTTATTCTGCTTACCATTTGGGAAAAAAAGTGGACAGAAGTATAACAGGTTGATCCTATGATCCATGCTAGTATTAAGTGTATTTATCTTTGAAAAAGACAATAAGGAAAAATTACTATGGGTCTCTCTTCCAAGGGTGGAGAGCCTGCAATCACCATTTATCTTTGCTTAATTGTCTAGCCTGTGGTTGCTTTGTATAACATTTCAATATTTAATGTGTCTTTACCATAACTCTCAAATAGTGCCAGCAAGGTCATTGCAAATGATTCTTTAGAGCTCTGTGTCACAAGAAAGGTGTCTAGAGAGTGTCCTCTTCATGCTGCATCAAGTCCTTCATTGCTACTAGCGCACATATGTTTCAGGTAGCCATAAGAGAGCATGTGAGTGAAGAGCTGGAAAACATCAAAACATGATTTGGAACATTTAAAGCAAAATTGCCCCTCTTTCTATGAAATGGAAACTTTCAATTAGAGTAAATCTTTAAGGACTGAATGTTATGAAAGGTGAACGACTTCTTAGTAACTCAATATTTCTGGCAGCAATTTTTATTTTAACGGGTACAGGACGAAATGAGAAGAGTAAAGGTAGTAGAATCACAATGTGGCATTTATGAGTGGAAAAGGAAAAAAATACCTGAGGTACTTTTGGCAAAGGTGGATGCTCTTAACTAAATATATGTAAAATGTTTTCATTTAAAATTTATTTCCTGAAAAAATGCATTATTACTTAGAAACATTTTTAGTTTCTGGAAGTGACAAATACTGGCATGACTTCCTACTGGCTATATGCTCTTGAATATTTTCTGGCCTTTGATTTTGTTTCTATTGCACAGACAGCAATGTTTGGTACTTATTCAGATAATTGCAAGAAAATAATAGTTTTTGTATATGGTTTCGTTCTTTTTTCCCCCCCCCAGTCTTTGTGGTAAAGGAATTATGCATAAAATAGTGTTGAATGAACTCCTGTATAAAGACAGGTACATCATTTCTCGTCCTTAGCAAGCAGTATCAGCTGCAGTGCTGATATAGGTAATTAGCTGCTTCTTACAGCTGATGTAATCCGTGTTTGCTGTCTGGCTGCTCTGTGCTATGTGAATACGCAGCTCCTATTTGCACAAGTCAGAAATAATAATAAAAACCTTTCTGCATATGCAGTCTAGAATTCTACCCACATTTAACAGAACAAATAGCTTTCTGTTTAAATGGTCATTTCAAAAGCTGAGAAATCAGAAGTCTTTCTCAGAGCAATTTGTGTTGAATTTGTCATCTAACCAGGCACAACTGATGTCTTTGATAAGTCTGAATAAAAATAGTTCAACAGCTGTATCTGGTTTCTGTGGCAAGGTTTTGGTAGTAGGGGGCTACAGGGGTGGCTTCTGTGAGAAGCTGCGAGAAGCTTCCCCCATGTCTGACAGAGCCAGTGCCAGCCAGCTCCAAGACTGACCCACTGCTGGCTGAGGTTGAGCCCATCAGTGACAGTGGTAGTGCCTCTGTGATAATGTATTTAAGAAGGGGGAAAAAATGCTGCACATCATCAGAGGAGTGGGAATATGTGAGAGAAGCAACTCTGTACACACCAAAGTCAGTGAAGGAAGGGGAGGAGGTACTCCAGGCACCAGAGCAGAGATTTTGCTGCAGCCCGTGATGAAGACCATGGTGAGGCACGCAGTTGCCCTGCAGCCCGTGGAGGTTCACAGAGGAGCAGAGAGTCACCTGCAGCCTGTGGAGGACCCCATGCTGGAGCAGGTGGATGTGTGCCAAGGAGGCTAGGACTCCTTGGGAAGCCTGCACTGCAGCAGGATCCTGGCAGGACCTGCAACCCCACGGAGAGAGAAGCCCAAGCTGGACCAGGTTTTCTGGTAGGACTTGCGACCCCCTGGGTGATCCACACTGGAGCAGTCTTCTCTTGAAGGGCTGAATCTCTGTGGAAAGGGCAAGAGAGGAGGCAGAGAAGTTTAGGAATAAAGCTGAGCCCGGGAAGAAACGAGGTGTAGGGGGAAGATGTTTTAAGATTTAGTTTTTATTTCTCATTATCCCACTCTGATTTGATTGATAATACATTAAACTAACTTCTCCAAGCTGAGTCTATTTTACCCATGACGGTAATTCATGAGTGATGTCTCCCTGCCCTGTTTCCACCCATGAACCTTGCACTGTATTTTATGTCCCCTGTCCAGTTGAGGAGACGAAGAGATAGAGTAGCTTGGTGGGCACCCGGTGTCCAGCCAGGGTCAACCCACCACAACTACTTATAAAACTGTAAAACATGAATAAAATGCATTGCTGGCAGTTTAACATAATGTTTGCATCCTACTTTTTAAGCTTTGTAGTATCTGATCTGTGTGATAACTGCTAGAAATCTGAAATTCAGTAGCAACTTTTGGTGACCTGTGACAATCAGTTTGCATTTGGCCAAGAGAGTTTAAAGAAATCTTCTACATATGAAGGCTGTATTTTCATGGGCAGCTGACAGATGACAAAAGTAATAATCCATCAACATTTTATCTTCCTCACATCTCTATGCATACACTCTTAGTGGAATTTTTCAGTTACTGCATGTCCTGCTACTAATAAAATGGAGCAGAAAAAGAAAATAATGTTAAGATAGAAGAATGTAGAGATTGCTTTCCAAATGGGAGAAAGAGAGAAATGATGAGAAGTTCAAAACCAGCACTGTCATCCCAGAGTTTTCAAGGTATTTATTATCTAGCAAATGCATCAGTATGGCAACCATTACCATCTTGTCCTGTGAAAGTGATACAGGAAATGTTCAGGCTTTCTCCAGTGGAAGAAGTAGACTTGTGTTAGGTGGGGCTGGGAATCCGTATGTCCATAGTACTGAGCAAAGCAGAAGCGTACAGGTGTATATATTTACAAATGGCTCTATAGGAGGAATTAGTTTGTGCAGATATGATGATGACTATTGCCAAAAAATAATGCATGATGATATTGCATCTTTGCAGAAAAGTCACAGCATGTCACTGTCTTCTGCATATAACCTTTTTTGTAATTTAATGACATCCTATTAAATAAACAAGCAAGCACTATCCATCTATAAACTACAATGCTGGGTGCAAAGGAGAGAAATAATTATACTGTGAGCGTAATTCTGCAATTATATTGTTTTTTAGTGAGAAGATATGCTATTCTGTGTGCAAGTGCAAATGAACATGCAAGTGTACTGTTCTATTCCATTCACTTCATAAAATATTGCCTGCAGCTTCTTCAAGTCACAATACAGTAGCAGCACATATTCAAGAGCAACATGAAATTAGAATTGCTCCGAATGCAATGCTGCTTAATGTCAAAAGTTTTCTTATTAAAAAAAAAAAAAAAAGTTCCTTTGGTTTTCTTACTACAGGACTAGAATATATAATTTTGAGCTTTAGGTACAGTTTTTTTTATCTGCATTTTGTGCCTATCAAACTGCACTGTTGGTTATGGATGAAATTTCAGCTGCCTGCTAGCACAAAGTTCCTGTTAAAATCCATGTCAATTAGAACTGCCTTGTGTTTCCTTCTACTCTATACTTCATATTAAATGATTATGAGAACACTTGAACAGAGTCTGCACAGGTGATTTTTAATCTCTAACCATCATTATACACTTCTTCACAGTTCAATTCACTAGACATCCAATCACATTTTTGTTCAGTGGAAAGGAGATTTTAATAATCCAAAACATTTCAGCCTTATACCCTCTGCATTATTATTCAGTCAGGTACAGGACAAAAGGACAGAACATTCTGCTAACAAATGATATTCCTCACTCTGAGTGCTGGTATACTTCTATCCTAAAAAAGTAACCTTTCCCAGTGCATGTGAGAACAGTACATTTCTCATAGCATCACCAGCTTTTATTATATCCTAGTCCTTATGTATTATATCCTAGTCCTTGTGTGGATGTCAGTTCAGTATAGTTATTCTATGTATAGATTTCAGTTCTCATTTTTCTCAAATGAGTGCTTTCTGAAAAATTTTATGAACAATTCAGAACTAAACCCCAGTTCCAAAAACCTTCAAAACACATGTATTTAATGGTTACAACTGAATTTCAATCTAGTTTAAATTCTTTACCTTTATAAAGAACAAATCAAAACCCAAGACTAAAGGCTTTTCACTTTTGAGTCATGATTCAGTACACATTTTTAGAACAACTTGGGGGGTTGGGTGGGAACGTTCAGATACAATAAGGGAAGTTACATGCATTAAAAGAGTTACGAGATTAAGTAAGTCCTTGATCCGAACATAAGGTTACTAGTCTGGTATACTAGAACTGCTGGAGGAATATTGGGATATAATGTAAGATCCGGGAAAAAATGCTTTTGAAAGCATGTTCCTTTTTTTCATTCCCCTTCCATTTCTATCTACATTTTTGAATACCCAGAATCACTTATGAGTGCTAAGCAAATATTGAGGAAACTGGAGGAGAGAGGAGTTACTTAAAAACCCTAAACAATGAGCTGAATCTTTCTAAAAAAGTATCTTTATATATCAGGATACTTGAATTGTAATTGCTCCCACAAAATTTTACTGCTTGAATTTTATTTAAAAGAATAGTCAAAAATAGTTTCTTACAAATACAAATTTAATGGATGATGTTCTTTGTACCAGAAGTACTTCCTTGCTGTTACTGAGATAGGAAAGGAAAACACTGCATCTCCCTGTCTGTCATAAGAGCACATTCTCCTTGTTTTGTCTCTTGCCTGAAGTTAGATGGGACTGCAAAATAGACATCTTGTTTACAGGCAAAACCAGAGAACATACAGAAGACAAGGGACCATTCTTTTATAGGACAGTTTCCATTCACTCAGGGATTTGGGGTCACTCACTGCATGGAAATTTGCCTCATAAGCAATTTGCCTGAAACTGGAGATGTAAAAGTGTATTGAGCTGTGGCAAATAACACGCAAATTTTCTGAGCTGGGCAATTGCCCAGTGGGCACCAAACCACAAGACCATTTCCAGAAGAAACTGCATGCTCATTTTCAATAATTAATTGAGGTGGATCTCATAAAGGAAGAGGCACCTGCAAGTTGGATTTTCTGTCATGTGTCCAAACTTCACTTTAACTCAGTCAAAAGTTTTAGAAACTTTGTAGCATAATATCATTGCTGTATCATTGGATTACTGTACTATCTGTCACATGTGGGTGGCTGTCAACAAGCTGTGCTTCATTACTTTATGCCTCAGATTCACAGTGAGCCATTATGAGTCATTAAGTGATCAGAGTCATTTGTGCAGAACTGCAGCTTCTACTCTTTTCATCTCACTGTCTATTTCTGCACATGGGATGTGTTTCCATATCTGTGTTATATATATATACATAAACACTAATCACAGTAATCCAGTCTGAATATATTAATATAGAGTAATACAGAATTTGTAATTATGAGGAACCTGAGTCCATGAAAACCAGGTGATACTAAAAATTATCTCTTGCTTTGCATGTGTAACAGATGATAGAGGGTTGGGGGTTTTTTTGGACATGATTACCTGAATGCCTGACTTTACAACTGATGCTAATGAATATAACATGACTCAGTCATTCATTTGGAGTTTACGTAGTCCTCTAAATGCCCTTGATTATAGAAGTGAATCCTAGCAGGTACTAGATGGCTCTCAGTGAAAGCCAGAGAAGGCACTGAACTTTGCAGACGCTCAGTACTTCACACAGCTCTCTGCAGAACTGAGCCAAAAGTGAATATGCCCCAGAGTACTCACATTAAAATTGCTCCAGTTTAAATGCAGTTAGTCACAGCACTCCAAGGAGAAATAACAGATTCTTTTCCTCAAAACACTCAAAAACACACATATATGTATATTGATATATGTATATACTTTTCTAACCTTTCACAAAGCTGATGCTTAGAACAGTGTTAATATACTGCTTTAGTAAAGTCATTACATGGAAAACAAATACGTGTTCATATCATTTCTTCAAAAGGTACTGTTCAAAAAAGTCTTGAATTCAGACCTTGAAATGTATGAATAACTTATGAAACCTATTTTTCTAAATAAAAGGAACTAAAATCATTATGCTGTTTTTTTAATTGCCCAGTAACAAACATTTCAGCAATTGGGTGCTGACCAGAAATTTGTCCATGAAGTAAAAGCAAGGTCTAGTTTGCCTTCAAATCAGAACTTAAAATTGAATTAACATTTGTTTAAGTATGCAAAACTTTTCTAGATCAAATCTGTTCTATTTCATTCTGTCTTTAGAAACACAGTGTTTGCTAGGCTCCAAATCCCCTTCCAAATCAACATTTACATCTTATATTTAAACAGAGATTGAAAAACTGTGCCCTAGACTCATTAACAAGTTTCCCTGTCCTGTCTTTCTGAGAAGGTCAGAATTAAAACTGAAGTATGACACAGAAAATATAAAGAGGAGGATGATCTTTTGTTCTTTATCTGAATAGGGGCAGATGCTTTATTTGAAAGATGAAAGCACTTAAGCACAGGATGCAGTGCTGAAATATTGCTTCAAGACATATTCCAGCTAACTGCCCTTGCAGTCTAAACAATTTACATTTTATAAGTCAAAGTGAAGGTGACTGTTGTACCAAGATGCCATTCTGGTTGTATTATAATGCAAGAGGAAAGAGGATCTGTGTTCAGGACCCAGGGCCTGTAATGCCAATAATATACAGGCTTAGCAATGTAAGTGAGAGGCTGGGACACAAACAAATGAGATTTATCCTGTCAGACTGGCCTCTCAGTGTATCTTGCAGAAAGCTATTTTTGTCTCTGTCCACGAGCACTTACTGTTAGTAATGCATTGAAAAAAAGCCTTCATCTGAATTGAGGGAAGGTGTTGTATGCATAAGGAAGTTAATCCCAAAACATCTATTTTTATACAATATTCTGCCATCCTTATTTACTGTTGGAAATAGAGAAGCAATATACCATCAATGATAATTATTATGTTTAAGCTTTATAGGAAGAGTTCCAGAATTTCTAGATGATCTTTACTTTCCAAACAGCCCTACTGACCGCTTTTCTGTAGTAGGTGGACTAATGTTCTTTTAAATAAAAGGAAGCTTTTTAGTGTCACTTGAGGATGCAATTTTTAAAAATATAGTTGAGAGTAAAAATAAAAATGTTTCTCATAGTGATATTTACTCTCACAGAATTTCATAGCACCAATCAGTCACTGAACCTACCACTTACCTTAACCTCAGGCAGCAATACAAAAAAGTTGAATAATATTTCCCACAAAAAAAACCCCAAACCTAAAACTCCTTACTAGAGAGCTCTGTGCCATAAATAAATTAAAATACTGCTACAGCATAGTATTAGCACCTTGAATAGGATCCTTAATCATAGAATGATAGAATGGTTAGCATTGGAAGGGACCTTAAAGTTCATTTAGTTCAAGCCCCCTACCTCTAGACCAGATTGCTCAAAGCCCCATCCAACCTGGCCTTGAACACTTCCAGGGAGGCAGCATCCACAGCTTCTCTGTGCAACCTCCTCCAGTGCCTCACCACCCACATGGTAAAGAATTTCTTTCTAATATCTAATCTAAATCTACCCTCTTTCAGTTTAAAACCATTCCTTCTCGTCCTATCACTACGTGTTGTCGCGGAGGATGAACCGGACTCGACACGACGACCAATGTGATCAGGTACAAGCCGTTTATTAGCCCCAGATAGCTCACATTTGTATTCCCCATTACATACGTGGCAATCTCCCATTGGCAATAATCAAATTAAATCACATAGCAACCTGATTATGATTGGTGTGCATTACTTGTTCACGCGCTGTGCTCGTGGCTTTCTTGCAGGTGGCAAGTTCCGCTTCAGTATCCTGGACTCATTTTTCTTTGTATTCATTTCTTTGTTTATACCACCCTTTGTCCTCTAGATGCCCTTGCGGCCTTATGCTAAGGCTCTGCGGCCTTATGCTAAGGCTTCATGGCCTCATAGAGAAAATGCTGGATTGCTCACATGTCCCCAGTCCTTTAATGCTTCATCCTCCACAACGTGTCATTGTAAAAAGTCCCTCTCCTTCTTTCCTGTAGGCCCCCTTCAGGTACTGGAAGGCTGATATAAGGTCTTCCTGGAGCCCTCTCTTCTGCAGGTTGAACACCCATCTCTGTCAGCCTTTCTTCATAGTAGAGGTGCTCCATCCCTCTGGTCATTTATGTGACTCTCCTCTGGACCTACCCCAGCAGGTCCAAGTCTTTCCGGGGCTGAGGTCTCCAGAACTGGATGCAGTACTCCAGGTGGGGTCTCACCAGAGTGGAGCAGAGGGGCAGAATCACCTCCCTCAACCTGCTGGCTACACTTTAGCGTACTTTACGAACACAGGAGGGAGAAACTCGTGTGAACATGCATGCAATTAACTTTGGGTTATGCTAAATTTTTAAACTCTGATTCTTTTAATTAATTAACAGGTTTTAAAGTGGGTCAAGATAGTCAGTATGTGTTGACGCTGCTAAGAGCTTGAAAATCACCAAGAGAAAGCAAATAATAATGCAGATCATAGTTGTTCTGTCTCAAATCTAGAAAGAACAGGTTTTGAAGCCACTGTACATTATTCGATGCTGTCTTTTATCTGTAGGATTTCATAGTTCAGGTGTAAGACAGCACGAATATTTTCAGTCCATTTAAATACAAACTAGGAATTGGATGAAATTATTTCACCTTCAGCAATAACTTTTTTAACTGCTACATCTGAATCTATGAGAATACACTTGTCCATTCCTTAAAGGCAAAAAAATGGTGAACCAAACCCCTGTCATTGAGGAAAGGAGGAAAGTCATAGCTGCTTAAAGCCTCCAGTGTTTTGAAAATCTGTAGTATAATATATTAACTTCTAGTTTCAATTAACATAGTTTATTATCCCTCAAGGTCAATACTTTAATTTAAACATCATTAATTATAATTTCACCGCAGCAAAAGTCTTTATCTAATTATTATTTAATTGCTTATTACTATTACTTAGCTTAATAAGGGAGTTGAGGGCCGACTTAATATCAGAGGCTTTAAGCAAAGTTGAATTAAATTGTTTCTTTTAATGCACATTGTATTAAGAAATTATGATAACAATAGCAAATTGTGAGTAAAATGGTGAGACAGGATAAGATTATGGGGAACAAAGTAAGGCTCTACGGTAGATCTCTTTGACAAAAGGCATGCCTCAGAAAGTTAGTATTTTGTACTCCAGCACAGAGGTTCTAGTTCAGGCATTCAAAACACAGCTTTAGCAGAGTCTTGAACAGATGTGTAATTCTCAGCTGAGAACCTCTTTGCAGAAGGCTGAATGGTTAATGGGTACAGCTGTGATCTCATCTAGACTACACCTTGGATAAAAGGTTAAGACATCTACATTAGTTCTGGTAAATACTAGTCCTTTGGGTAGTTTTACCAGCTACTGCCTTCTCTGCACACAACTGAATTGGTCATGGTTTAAGTACAGGTTGCGAGAGAACAGTCCAATGTGGTACACTATGGTCAGAGCTAGAAGAATTTCGCGTTAGGTTGTATTCCACCCACTGGTCTTGTTCATGCCCTTCTACTTGATTTTTATTGCATCATTGTCACTGCCTAGTCCATTATGAATATTAAGTTGCTTCTTCTCCCACCAGATGGAGAGCTATCGAACTTATAGGGTATAATGTTGTATTTATATCACCATGATTAGGATAATAGAAAATGCACATTCAGATATATTACCAGCCTAAAATCTGTGATGTATTGTGTGAAACCTTTTTTTTTCACACCTGACTCTATATGCCAAGATTGAATTGGAGTTAAAAAGCCAAGGGGAAATAGACTCTTTCTTTTCAGAGGGCTGAGCTGTCAGAGTTCTAATTTGTAATTCTCCTATTGAGACAGTCAGAGGCCCTTATCACAACTGAAAAGTTTAATTACTACAGTTGCAAGGGTCATCACTCAGTTTCTGCAGGGAAGATGAATAGTGTAGAGCTATTAAATAAAGGATACTTGCTAGAGTTATTTTTAAAAGTAGTTATGACAAAAGTACTACTGTTCTTCACGATGATAACTTGATGTCTCATCTAAATTTCTGCTGTCACTCGGAATAAAATGCCCTTCTATCTGTTCCATGTACTTAGCTTTTAAAATCCTTCCATAGTTCACAGGTATTGCTAACTGCACCTTTGCTGGCAAAAGTAGCTTTGTAATTCATAAATTAAATTGAGAATTTCTGTATTTTTTTTACTAATCAAAAGATAGAAATAAAATGTTCAAACATTCATTCATATATAGAAATGAATCAGACATGATTTGCTGGCCAGGTTCAAAACCTTTTTTGGCTTTCCCTCTACGAATGTTTGGGTATTCAAGTAGAACAAGCAAATGTACTCACACAAAGCAGTGTATTTCACCTCATATATTTATCAGAAGTGCTCTTCTGGTGTTCTACATACTCATCTAGCCAAAGAACAGCAACAGCAAAAAGTTATGTAGTTTTGTAACTAACCCAAACTCTGTGAACTCAAAATTCTTATTTGTAAACTCAAATTATAAAAGTCAAGAAATATTTACATCTATTTTGTTGTCACCTGACTCAATTTAGTGGCACTGTAAGTATTTATACTCAGATCTTTATTTACAGTATTTCTTTTGATCCATATCCTTTAGTCAAAGCCGCCACCTACAAGATCTACCCATATGAAATTACTTTCTCTTTTTCTCAAGTTTCACAGAAATGTCAGTGCTTACGTTAGACACTGATAATGCATTTGTTGCAGGACCCCAAATCCATAAGACTTTGCCCCAACACCTATGTAAATTAGATATTTTATCCCCAGACTATGTATCTTAACACATTCCCTTCAATAAACCAAAAATTAATTGTTTTGTAAAATATAATACTTTCTTCATAAGGCATTATTTCATGCAGTTTCCTAGTTCCTGTCCTTTATTAACACAATGTTTCTGAACTGTAAAAACTGTAAAAGTTTTGTAAATGGTGATGACCTTGCTAAGGACTCAGATGTGCAATCTAAATTGTAAAATATGATGGAAGTTTTACTAATATCACTTACTTGTTGTCATCTCTATCAACAGTAGCAAAATTCTTTTTCCTTGCAATTTAGCTTTGAAGGGAATGATTGAAAATGTATTAATTTGAAGTAATATGAGACTGGACATTTAAGAATATCTCAAAAATAATGCATGGTATTGACCATTTGATCTTTTTACCTTTTTAGAAAACTTCTCCTCCACTGCCACCTCTCCCCCCTTCCCCTTAGTAAATCAGTGTGATCATTCTTCTCTAGGTACTCTGTGAGAAACACAATTTTTAATATTCATATGTCTCCCTCCACTGCTTCTCAACACCATTATAATTCTCAAACTTCTTAAAGACTACTGTTGAATAATGGCATGATCTGCATTTAATGAACATCACTATGAACTCTTCTCTTTCTGTAAGACTACTTTTCAAAGAACTGATACAGCACTAACATGTTGGAGGAATTATTTTCAGAAAAAAACACTCAATTGTATCAGAAAACCAACTACTCATCTTAATGATGGAAAGAATGTTAAGTTCTACCTAAAAGTAATCACATAGTTGCAGTATCTTAATGTCTCTTAATTCATGATTCATGGCTTTGAGTATATTCTAACATAGCTGATACCTAAAGTGACTGCTAACAGGTTTTTCTATTTTGATTTCTTTTCCCCACAAAATGTCAGTGAAATTTTATAATTAGGTTTATGTCCACCCATAAGCTATTACAATCAAATGTCTAACTTGATTTCTAATATAATATCTCAAATTATAAAACCTTATTTAAAGCTGAACACAGCATAAACAGATGGAAATTAGATTAACTACTTCACCGCTTACACTCTAATATTCTGCCAAAACAGAGTTGCTGTACTCAACTGAATTTTGTTTAGGCTTGATGTACAAGGAGATTATTTTGTTGGAAATACAATGAACAAAGTATAAACAGTTTCTGTTTGAGTTTAAAAAAAAAAAAATCAACAAAAAACGCACAACAAAACAAAACCTAAACCCATCAGAATCCATAATGCCAAGGTTTTATTAGTTATTTGATTAAATTCAGTGTTCCACAACAATTAGAGAGTGTATGTCGAGTAAAGATAAAAGTACCTGTCCAGTAATGTATCTAGGTCAGCACCTGTGCAGAAGCCCAATGAGATGGACTTGCCTTAAATAGAGAGACTGAAATGTTTTCGAGATCCTGCTTGCTTACTTATTTTAGATTCAAAAAGATGATAGTTATATTACGCTTAGTACATCTCACATTCTCCCACTACTACACTTTATTCTTTTGCAGATAGGCGCACAGGTGCTGTGTGATTCAGCTTTGTGATCAGAATGGCAAGGGAGCTTTTGCATTCAGTTTGCATAATGTCCTACAGGTTTTGTAGTGAAAGACACGGTTGATAAACGTTCTGTTGAATTATAGGTCACACATATCACCAAGAGCTAACATCTTCATTTGGAGACAGTTAAACCAATTGAGTGACACTGGGTAACAGAAGAGGGATATGGAATGTCCAGAACAGAAGAGTAGATGTAATAGTAAGCCAGGTCTCTCAGCATTGTCAAAATTCGTCTTACCTAAACTGAAAGCAGATGAGTTAAAAGAATAGCTGCCATAGGCTCTCTTAGGAATCAGTGGAGAAGAACAGATGCGGAGGATGAGCTGAATCACTCTCTGAAGGTCTTAGAAAATCCAGAGTCATCATCAACAGTAGTCGCTATATAGATACTTCAGTTCAATGTCAAAAATAGATGTGATGAATCTTGGTAGTTGTGCATTGGTCAGAAAAGTCATAAGCAGCATGAAAACACTAAAGAGGAAACAAGGTTTGAAACTAACAGACTTTATCTCAAGGGATCCACATGACTAAATAAAAAAGTACCACGGAAATTCCACTGGATTCTGATTATCTACACCACACCATTGCAAGCTTACTCCCTGTCTCTGTTTTTATCTTTCCCAGGTAGCTCTCATAAACCAATATTTAGCCATGGTGTAGGAGACAGCGGAGTTCAAAGTCTTTTCCAAAAGGTAGTATGGACAAGACTGCACCAAATACACTTTCAACACCACCCTGTACAGACCATCGAAAATATGTTTAAAGGTACTCTGAAGCAATCCACATGTTCCTATGCCATTCTTAATGTCATGTAACATACATCTGCAATTTCACGCTATAAAAACACCACCCTGTTACATGGAGACAAAGACCTATTATTTCAGACAGTGCGAACACACAAAAGCAGCATCCACAGGAGAGCACAGGGTTCAGAGGAGATCCAGGTGCTGTGCAACATAAATACGTTAGTATGCCTCAAAGTCATTTACACTAGCTTTGTTTAAGTAGTAGCAGAAATACAATAAAAAAAAAATCCCTCAATGATATCATAGGTTAGACATTCAACGATCTCTCACTGGAAACGTGATTTAATCTGCCTCCCTTATGTTCACATATCTGCCCTGTAAATAGAGGAGTTCCCTGACAAAAAATGCCACTTTAAAGGCTGGTTTAGTAGTAAAACACCCTTACAGACCGGTTATTGTTCATTCGGAGAGTTAGCAAAAGTAGGATTGGCATTGCTTAGTGTCTGCAGAGTTCACTAAGTCAGATGTAATTTAAGATGCTGGTAATGTGGATGCCTACTTCTCAGTTAACCATTCTGGATTGTTTCTTTTGTGAAGATTAAGAAATCAACACTTTCAAGGAACAGTGTACCTGCCCTGCTTTCAACATATTCTTTAAAATAAGATGAAATGCTTATTGCTGTCTGTTCATTAAAAGGAAAGCCTAAGTTAGCTAATTCAGACATTGTAAAGTCCAAGGTTGATCAGCTGAGTCACAGTATGGATGCTGGTTGGCAAAAAGATAAATAAATACTCAGTTCAGTTTTCTGATGTTAGGCACTCACAAGTCGACACCCAGATTATTCCAGATAAAACTCTCTGTTTAAGAACCCCTAATAATTTTTTTCCTTTTCCAGACAAACTATAGCAGGGCCCTGCAAGCAAACATTTCTGCTTACAAATTAATTCATCACCCAGGAAGTCAGGAAGCACATACACCAGAAACAAGGTTTTCTGAGTCTGAAAGGTACCTAAAGGTACTCAATACTTTCTCTTCAATATCAAGGCTTCTCCACGACAGAACAATACCAAGCAAGTTTCGTGCTGTCAGCCATCCTCCCTAGGAATTGTATAAACAAAGCAGAGACCTGAAACTTTTAGAAATCCTAAATGTGTTAATTACTATATAATTCATGTTAGTTTGCCTTACACTACAATATAAGCATACTAAAATGGTGTAACAGCAACAGTATATAATAATTTTGTTAACACTGTGATGGAATAGCCAGGTGCAACACTGAAGAATTTTATGTATGGGAGCAATGTGACAACGAAAGAGGCAAACAGCCACGTGTATAGTTGCACACAGAAAGAGTTTAAGTAACAAAAGTTACAAGATGAAGAACAGTACAAGCAAAAGGGACTGCAAATATACAGTCCTCTTGCCGAATGCAGAAGGACGTCTACCAAAAATGAAAGTAAGATATGGAGTATCCAGAGCATTTAAGGATGCTGTGAGGGACAGCATCAAAAGCCTTACTAAAATACAGAAAAACTACACCCATCACCTACCCTTCATCCACTAGGTGGGTGACCTTATCATAGAAGGATATCACATTAGTAAAATAAGACTTTCCCTTTGTGAATTCATGTTGACTGGGCCTGAAGATTGCACTGTTATTTAAATGTCTTTCAGTAGCACCCAGTATGATCGCATCCCTAATTTTTCCAGGTACTGAGGTTAGACTGACAGGTCTGTAGAATCCTGGGTCTTCGCTCCTGTTCTTCTTGTAGATTGGAATAACATTGGCTAGCTCCCAGTAAGTGGAGACGTCTCCAGACTCCCAAGGATTTTCATAGATGATTGAGCTGTAATATTCACTAGCTCCTTCAATACTCTGGGGCGAATCCCATCAGGGCCCATGGACCTGTGAACATTCATCTGATTCAGCTGCTTGCTTACAATTTCAGTGTCCACAATTGGAAAGTCACTGCTCTTGCACTTGTGATCCTCCGATTTAGAGGACTGGGCAGTCCAAGATATATTAGTATTACTAAAGATAGAAGAAAAAAGCATTGAATGCTTCCCTTTTCCTTCATCTATATTAGTCAGATGACCATCTTCAGCAAGTATCAGTCAAATGTTTTCCTTGGACCTCCTCTTGCTACTGACATTCTTCAAAAGGCTTAATGACTGATACTACACCGGCCAGCCTCAACTTTGGTTGAGCTTTAGCCTTTTGTGTCTTCTCCTTGTATATGCAAACCACAGTTCTGGAGTCTTCCTGTGAAGCCTGACCTCACTTCTCTAGATCATACAATTTCTTTTTCCTTCTGAGTTCCAAGAGTTCCCTGTTCAGCCATGCTGGCCTTCTGTCCCTCTTGCTTGCTTTAAATAACGGTATCCGTATTGTAATAGACTATATACTGTAGTAATCACATTCCACAAGTTAAGAGTTTCTTGCATGGAAGTGGAGAATTTTCACTGCAAAATAACATATGTAAAAGCTGAGAAATGTGTAAACCTTCATAAATCTGAAAGCATTCAAACTAAGCTGCACAGCCTAGGGAAGGTCAGCAAAACACAATCGATTCCTCTGAAATAATTTTAATAAAGCTTTGTTGTATATTTAAAGATGACAGGAAAAAATGCAATAATCAGATAAGCCCATTTTCCCGTCATTTTTTTCAGCAGCATAGTCATATTTTCTCTCTTATCAAGCTAAACAATACTGAAAAATAAACGGTTACATTTATTAGAATCATACAAATACAAGAAATCTGGTCTGTCAGCATCTGCCGCATGAACACAAATGTAACCTATTTACCAGCCCATCAGCAGGACTATTTTTTATTAAGAAAAAGAAAAAGTCAGGAAATTCTGAAGATATGGTACAAAATCACCTCAGCCTTCTCTTCAGCTAGCGAAATTTTCCAGTGCAACATGAGAACATTATCAACATAATTCGTCTAATCTGATCTCCTATTCACACACCACTTTTGGCAGTAATATAAAAATGAATGAAGATTGTACAGTCTGTTTAGATAACTGTTTTGAAAGTTTCACTACTTATTTTCATTTTGTTTTATTGATGAGAGTAACAAAATTCCAAAAAGTCTCAGAGAAGTACTGTACCTTGGATGAAACAGACACAACAGCTTATCAGGAAGGTACAGCCTGAAAAATGATATGTTCTTCTATCCACCTATATATCACACAAGTAAAAAGGTAAATAAGAAAAATTCTCGCTTATTTCTTGCATTGGAAAAGTCTGAGTGAAAATGTCCAATATATAATTGTGGTTGTCAATGTATACGTGAAAAAGTTGTTATGCAAGTGGCATAGGTAGTACTTTACATATGCCTTAATTTGATTCTTGTTTGAAGATTTTACGTACAGGATTATTTCTAAACCTTTCTCACCTCTCAGTGTTCACTGAATTACTTAGGAGAATGTCACCTTTTACAAAACAAGATGTCATTTCAAAGTAACTTACAGACAAAATCTTTTTGATTGTTTGTTTGAATACTAAGCTACAGTCTCATTGAATTTAATAAGAGCACTTTTGTGGGAAAGTACTACCTAGTACATGTATAGCATACAAAGATGGTTATACAATTCATAGTTCTTTGCCTGATGTATATTTGCATAATAAACGCAGTTCACAAAGGGTGAATAACTGTGGAACTTTCCAGAGTATTAGTGTTTAGCATTTTTCGTAAAGTGACTCATTTCAGGTATCTTGTCCACCTTGGACTCCATCAAGTGCATCAAGTATCATTCAGCGTCTCTGTTGGATTACGTAAGATGAATTGCCTTGCTTTTCAGATCTGCAAGATATAATGTCAAAAGGGTTTGGATAACCAACATTGCCTTCGCTTTTAGCACACTTGTTTAGTGGTAAAGCAGGATGTGGATGTCAAAGTATGATGAAGAAAAAGTGCTTTTTGTGATTTATAAAGTTATGTCTCCTCAGACTAATACATTGTTGAAACCAAATAAACTCTGAAGTGTAGCAGCATACACTTTAACTACAACTATCATCTTACATGTTTCAGAGGAAAAGAAGCCATATTTTTATTGGAAATTTTGCACATATAATAAAAGCATTATAAGCATAAAAATAATTTTAAAGATCTGTCAATCTTAAGCTGTCCTGAAGTATAAGAAAGAGGAAAAAACTCCTAAGTCATTATCAAATGTCATCTTTTGAATAGCCACCTGTTTCAGTTTAACAAGCTTCTGAGAAATATGCTAATTAAAAAATTAAGGAAACCCACTCTTTCATTCATTAAGTGACAATCATAACTCTGACTGTTAACTATAAAGGCTTATAACAAATTGCTTGCCATACTGCTGTCCTACTTCAAGAGCAGTTGCAGGAAAGGCTGCTACTTCAGATTCTATTGCATGGCTTGCCCCAGGTTGGGTAGCATGAGAATTCAGGGGTTGCCATACCAGATCAACACATCCGATTCATTGTCCTAACCCTGATAGTAGCAAATTTATATACTTATATCCATAAAGCTTTGAAGACTATTACTGAACTGCCATCCAGAGAGAAATATTTCCTCAATTTTCCTTGCTAGTGGTTGGCCTAGGACCTGAAACTCAGTGCATCTCCCTTTGTGCATGTGCATGCACATGCATGTCTGTGTTGAGTGTGCATTTACGTATGTGTGTAGGTGTTCTATGATGGGACAGTTCTTACCTTATTCCCCCATAAACAACAGATAATGACTTTTTTTTTTTTTTTTTTAAGGAAATGGTAGAGCGGTATCTGGATAACAAAAAAAAGAGGAGAGGGGAGGGCTGTAATTCTTCCCAAGCTGTAGTCCTACAAAGAGAACATGAGAAAGTAAAGTTGATCTTTCAGCTGCTTAGACAAGATCTAATGACCTTCTTTAAGCAGGTCATCTATAGAGACCATTGATAAGATACAAGACAGCAGTCAGAACATGCTTATCTCATTCAGATAAATGTTTCCTAGGTACAACCTCGACAAGGAACTAATCAGACTTTGTGCTGACAGGCTGTAGAAAAAGATATTATCCTCTTTGCAAGTATGTATTCTTTGTTGTCTTGGAATAGAATCTCTACTAGACATCAGTGCTATTGGTGACACATTTTGCTATTAACAATATGTGACTTACTTATTTTCTTAATTATTATAAGTTGTCATCTTACAGCTGAAATTCATTTTATATTTTACCTTGACATTGTACCCCTGCATGTTGCCCTACTTCAGTATCATTAAGGTCAATTGTTTCTTCCCAGGTGATATTCCAGTCCTTCTCCATGTTAACATTACCTCCCAACTTTGTGACAGTGTTTCTTCATATGGACACTTTCATTTACAATAGTATAAGGGATTTGAGGCCCCCTCCTTTTGAATTCTCTTGCGCATTTTAAAAAATCAAAACTCTCTGTACTGTCGGTATAAAATTTTATCTCATTATAAGCTAAAATGTTGATTTCTGAAATGCACAGCATCTGACACACGTAATTAAAAATACTAAATATTTCAAAGCAATTCTGATATCTGACTAGTTAAAGAGCTCAGAAATCTCATAAATTAAATTTTAACTCTGATCGTCTACATTTGTTTGAAGATTTTTAATTTTTAATTGCAACGAGAAGTCCTAAAAATAATATACTTGAGATTCTCTTTGCAGCTGTCTTTTCAAATGCAATAGCATCTGGACATGTCTTAACAAACATTTTTTAAATCCTTGATTAAATCTGTTTTTGATAAGTTCAAAGACTTGAAGCATACAAAAAGAGAACTCCATGTAAATATTATTCTGTTAGCCATATTTTTTTTACTCCCTGGTGACAGCTATGAAATGAAATTCCTATTACATTTTTGAGCTGAGATCTGGGTTGTATATTGAGGAATCCCAAAAGACTGAAGCAAACACATATTTTACAGTGCATGCATATTAAGCATTTTGCCTCCAGGATAGCTGTCATTTGACTACAAAATGTATTAGATTTACATTCTGAATATATGATTGCTATTATAATGTTTCATATCAATAAAGTAATAGATGTTGGTTATGATAGCAAAACAGCAAAATAACATTTCATAGTCAGTTTACTTTCATATTTCCTTTTCCAAGAAGCCCTCAATCATAAAACTTGAGAAAAAACCCTAAAGGCAAATAACTCTGTAGACAGGGTTAGGGGGGAGGTGTTGTATAAAATGTTTACTTGGTGATATGCTTCCCCACCATGTGGTGGTTTCCCATACTACTTGTGGATAAATTGTAAAATTGATGTTTGCGTTATTGTATGCTGTATTGATATTGCCACAGTTTCCACAAACAAATGCATGTCTTGGCTAAATTACTGTCTGGACAACTAAATTTCTCAATTCTCTAGGCAATTTTATTTCAAGCATTCACTTCCTTTACTTTTGACTGGAGTTTAACTTCCTTTTCTGAACAGTAAGTAATCTTGGCTACCAAACAATTCAGTTTCATTCAGGTGTTGCTGAGACTCAGTGATATGTTAGAGATATTTTGATGTGCCATCCCATTGAAGACAACCAAAAGGAAAACGTAACTCATAGCTGCTGGATTTACCCAGAGGCAAATGCCCCTCAATTGTTTCTCTTAATTTGAAACTTTCTGCTCTCAGAAATGCATTCTGGAGAATTTTCCAGTTAAAAGTTCAGTTACAGTAAACAGTTCAGTATTACCCAACACATTCTAAAAAGAAACATTTTAAAAGAAAGAACCTAATTACCCCATTTTTAACAAATAAATCCAGAGAAGTAAAAAATTCGAAGTTGGAGTTGGCAGATAATACAAAGGCATGTGGGAAAAATAACTGACATGTTAAAATTGTGATATTTACTAGAATTCCAGCTGCAGAAATACTACTGGAATATTATTTCTTTCTATATTATTATATTGAATTTCAGTAGCACCAATGATTCTGAACTGTAAATACCAAAAATAAGAGGAGCGGCTTGTTATACCTCCAAGTATTCTTGTATTTTCATGCTTCACATCTCATATGGGCTCTCATAGTGTTTCATAGTCATTCTAATCATGTTAGATTAGCAGTCAAAACATCCCTACTAGGAGACCCATCCCTATGTAAACATAGGTTTTTACTTTCAGTGTTTTTCTGCGGACCATCTGCTTTATTGTTAAGGATTACCACGTCCAATTTTCCTGAAGCCATTAAAAGACAATCTACTTCAAAAGACAGCTATTTTAAGTAGGAAGTTGCAATGTCATCCAAATTAGAAAAATAGACAAGGGCGTAATCACTAATGTGGGAAAATAACAGAAGATTGGTGAGGAGGATTGTAAGCACACTCATGTGACCTGCAGCAAAGGTGTTAAAGAACACAGATATCATACTAATTGTTATTTAGCCTTATGTGTTTGACAAGTAGAACATCTGTGTTTAGATAACATAGGCCTGTGATAGAGGCACCTTATCTAACATGCTTGAGGTTCCTGCCCTGCTGTGGGAAAGATCAATGCACCGTGGTATACTACACCTGCGTGAATCCCTGAAACACAGGCAAAATCAGCTGGTTTGGTGGTCTTCTAGCATGGACCAAGCTCCAAGGTGCCTGCGCCCTTGCTTTTGTGCCTCCGCCTGGGTGCTGCTTCGGGGGTCCCCTGGTTGACAAGATAACAAAAATATATTTATTCTTTGCATTTCATCCATGGTTTTGTGTTTGTTCCAGCATCCTGCCTCTGCCATTTCAAACATCTAGCAAGTTAAATATAAAGTCTTAGTAGGACAGTCCAAGAAAAATTTTGAGCAAAAATCTACCAGAAGCATAAGAAGAAACACTAAAAACATCTTAAGTGCTTCAGAAGCAGGAAATCTGCCAATGGGTGGGTGAAGGCAATACATGAGATGTAAAAGGAGCATCCTAGGATGATAAGTCCAAACAAAAGATGTTACATTATTTTTTCACAACACTGTCTACTATGGGATATTCCCACACTGAGGGCATTCTTTATATGGACAATGGGTGGCTCCATATGAAATATAGGTAGCAGAGGTTTTAGAATAAACTGATAGAATGAACATCTTGGCCAAATGACATTTACCCAAGTAAACAGATCTCAAAAGGAACTAAAGGAGCTCAAATATAAATGTCAGTATCTGATCTGTTTAAAGCAGCCTTCGTAGAAAGTAAAAATTATTATATTTAATATTTTTGTGAATATATTTAATATTTGTGAAAAAGGACTTTAGCAGTGAATAGAGAAAGGTGGATTAAGTAGATGTATTACTACATGCAACACGTATGTAGTAAGGGGGTAAGGACTACATGTATGTAAGGGGGAAAGGACTACAAATCTTTTGCATCAGAAATTATTACCTCAAGAATCTACAGGAATTTTTAAAGAAAAGAAGTAACACATCGATCTATGTTATCTAGCAGTAATTCATTCACACTTCCAAAATCTGACAATGGCCTTCATCTCTAAAGGCTTTTAAAGAAACATGAGGTAAACAGAAGGTCCTGTAAAGGGTTAATAACTTAGTACATAGTAGGAAATAGAGGGTATCAAAGAAAGTGAAGTATTCACTCTGGAGGGAATTTATTATTGTAGCTAGCTAGAAAATGTGCTGTTCAATATATTAGTAAATGTGCTAGAAAATAATTAATAATAAGACTACGAAGTTTGCTGGTAATGTTTAAATATTCAAGATACATGATCACAGAGACCTTTAAACAAAAATGCCACTATATTGACACAGTGCACAATGAAAATGAAATTTCGTGTCAATAAATTCAAAGAAGCTAATGGAGGAAAATATCTTAACTACACATATAAAATATTGGCTTCCAAATGAATTATTATCACTTTAGGAAAGAGGCAAATTAATTTATTGGGCGTCTAAATTAAAATATATAATGAAGGATATGAAGGCTTTTCTTCACTCTTGACATAATTCAATTGTGAAATTTGCTATGCTGTGTATACAGGCCAAAAATATAATGGAATTAAATCACGACCAGGAGTAAGTGAGAAGGACAGTTTAATTAGTGGCCGTAGAGAACAAGAAGTCTAAATGTAATCTATATCTGAAAAAGTTCTTAGGACACATTTCCAAATGTAATGACAGTTGAAAGGCTATTCTTCACTCACTGTTACACTTTTATTACTACGTACATGCTAATAAACTTTGGATTTTGTCCATTTTGCACTACCGGAGTAAAAATACTTTTGAAGTTTTTACTGTCTGTAAGAACTAGCTTTCACAAAACAGGCTTGAATGATATGTTTGTATTTTTTACTAATATGCATAAAAGCATTTTGCCCTTTCTGAGCTTGTCTAAATTACTATCTAAAAGTAACTTGAAGAGGATTAGCATTTAATGTTAGCTTAAAAAGGAATTCCAGAATTATAATTCAACATATTTTAAGTAATTCTTTGAAGTTTAAAACTATTTTGTTGTTATATTTCAGTATCATTTCATTAGACAATAACAAAGTTAATTGTTATTTTTGGTCTCAGGTTACACACTATCCCAGTGTATATGGGTTTGTTACTCCAAATTGGCAAGAATTATATCCATGTATGTATGATGGGAAATAATTTATTTCAATGAATACTTATGATATCCTGCTTTAAATAGTTAATATAACCTAAAGAGTCCACTCACTCAAACACTAGAATTTGCTTCTTCTCATGCTGTTCAGAAAATGCAGTTAATACTCACCTCTTTAAGTCTACAAGCAGCAAAACTAGTAGCCTGTACATAGAAACAAAGCAAAACAGATTTGCATAATGGCCACTTTTAATGCAAACTGAATTTTAAGGTGAAGATTTCTAAGACAGATATTTCAAACAACTCAGTCTCTTGACATCCAAATTCATTAAGTTCAACTCATCGTTCCCTGTGAAATTCCACCTCTAAATTCTGTTTCATATACCTCATTGTTTTCAGATGAAAAAGAAATTATGCGTCTTCCAGTGTTTATTATTAACTGCACAAATTCTGTGCTGGAACTTCAGAATTTATTTCTTGTTCTGGTTTGGCTGCAGTCGACAACAAAAGCGCCACGTGGCCGCCCCTCCCCCCGCAGGGGTGCGGAGGAGAATGGAGAGAAACAGGCAGAAACTGGTGGGTCGGGATAAGGGCAGTTTAACAGAACAGCAAACAAAGGGAACAGGAACAACAATGATACAGATAAGGAGAAAACATGACACAAACCGCACGACCCACAGAGCCGTTCTCCTGGACCGAACCGCCACTGAGCCCTCCCGAGCTGCAACTGAGTTCCCGCCCCCCAGCTCCCCCCACCAGAACCCAGCATGACGGCGCATAGTATGGAATACCCTGCTCTGTTTGGCCAGGTTGGGTCAGCCAGCCTGGCTGTGCCCCTTCCTGGATTCCGGTGAAAATTAACCCTGTCCTGGCCGAACCCAGGACATTTCTGTAGATTATTTAGTTTATTTTGACAGTAAGAACAAATTAATGCATTTGTGAATCTCACAATGATTCCATTTTATGGCATTTCATCCTATACTGCACATAATCATACAAACGCTTACTGCCTCCACAGGTCAGTAGTAATTTATTTATCCTGTAAAACACTTAGAGATTATTCTGTAAGAAAATCACACATAAATATTACTTAACATCAAAAATGCATGAAATGCCATTCTGGATCATGTAACTGAGTATCTAGTCTTTTTTGGTAGATAGATTTAGATATTCTTAAAGAAGGGCATGCATGAAAATGTTCATGTGTGATATCTATTTTATATAAAGGCAGCATATTTTTTTTTCCAGGTACAGATTAACTTTCTTTCAAGAAATGGTATATTATCAAGTTTTTTTACACTTCGTACATTTTTGGTAGTGACTAAGTTTAAAGTTTAGGAATTCTGACTGCTCCGGAAATTCAAGTAACATAGAAATGGCTACATAAATATACTACATCGTTCTGCTATATACTCTCTTACTAGACTCAGGGACAAATTAAGATGAAACTTATCAGTGAACACTAAGGCAAGCAAGGTACTTTATTCCTTAATATTTTCCATGTCCTAAGTCAGCAAGTCCTTTGCCCATTGAACAGAAGGTCCACACTTTTCTTTGCCTTTCTTTAACTATTGTTGTACTTACAGTAGTCCTTCTTGCACTTCACAACCCTTTCTAGTTTTAGCTCCAGCTTTAGGGTGATATCTCTGTTCCACCTGGGTAACTCGTTTCTGCTTCCACTTTCTGTTTATTTTTCTTTTTGTGTGTGTCTGAGCTGGGTGGGGAGTTCCCTGTTTATCCATGTTGGCTGTCTGCTGAATTTGCTCCACTTCCTGGATCGCTTTTGTGCTGTGGAGAGGTTGCCTTTGATAAGCAAATGGCTCCTGGGCCCCTTTGCTCTCCAATGCAGTTTCCCAGTTGATCTTTCCAAGCAAGCCAAAATTCCCAGAGCAAGCTGAAATCTACTGTGCTGAAGTCCAGGGCTATGATTCAACTATTGATTTTTCTCACTTCTCCTAGGGTTTTAAACTCCCTAATTGCATGGTTACTGCTGCCTGGGCTGCCCTTATCCATCATATCTGTAGTGGGATCTTCCTTCTTTGTGAGTAAAAGATTCAACAGAATATCACACCTATTTTATCCATCAATCAACTGCATAAAGATAGCAAATTATAGTAACATAACTTGTCTGATGACATTAACTTAGCAGAACCCTGACCATACATCTGATGAGAGTCTCACCCAATATACTCTCATAGAACTTATTTTCCTAGTGTGATTTGTTTACAAGTTTACATTGATCACAATTCTGCTTTTAAGTCTGCTGTGGAAAAATCTATGTATACATAAAATAGCTTTTTAATATTATTACTTTTTAAATCGTATGCAAGTATGTTTTTGGAGAGGATGCATGGGTTGACTGACAGTGAATCTAAGAAAACTATATAATTCAGTTCAGTTTAATACTATATTTACTTCAAAAGCCACTTTTGAGGTGAAATTGTATTTTCAAGTATGACTAATCAATGGTCTACAGGAAAAAATATTAGCATAAACTAGTCCAGATCCAATAAATCTCCTTTACAGTACTAGCTTTTAAATTTTTCCTTCCTGTTTTGCTCCTTTCAATTATTCAAAAGGCTACTCTATTTTTTAGCCTTTCCAAGGGAATTTAAAATTACTCGTGAAATTCTTCCTCAATATTACAATTCTTATCAACTTGAACTAGCTTCCCACTAGTTTGTCATGCAGTCTCACAAGAAAGGTCTAATGTAATCATCTTTCAGAATTTTCAAACTATTTGTATCAAAAGAGCCATTACTTTGCAGAAAGAGTAGCTTAAATTGTTCTTAACAAGTAAATATATGTTCATATTTTATATACGTTAGCAGCAAGAGAGTATCAATGTGAAAGGTCTGGTTTTCAGGACTTGTCGTGGAAGTAGATCCAATTAAGCTACTATTGTGCCCTGCAATGTATTAATTTATTTATTTGTTTTGAGATTTTGTTTGGGGTTTTAGCACTTAATTTACTCACATTGTATTTTACTCCATTCTTCTGTGGAACATTCAGTCTTCTTATGGTTGATAAGTCCCAGAACAAATTATACATACTCATCTATATTATTTATCATTGGTTAAATTGAAAGGGAGAACTCTGGCAAAAACAGGGCCTCCTTACGGGAAAACTTCAAAATATTAAAGCTAATACAAAGCCAATTTCTACTGATGACCATGCACATTTCCTTTTAACTGTTACTTTATTTGATACATGTTTTTCAAGGGAAGAAACACTTGCAGATATTACTTCTGTAACTTTGTTTCACATTAGGCCAAGATTGAAATTATTCTGTTTGTACAAAACAGGTGTCTTTAACCTTGTAATTCTGCAGATGTGTTAATAAATGCATTTCCAAACCAAAAAAATGCATATTCTAATGACCTTCAAATATTTCTAAAAGAGCATCAGTGATGTTTCAAATTAATAGTTTTGCAGTCTGACTGCTGTTTACATTTATATGTGTAATGGAAAATACATGAGATCTTACAGCAAAAGTTGAATTCAGAATCTCTTCTGCAAAAGATAAAGATGGGATTTTTCCTCTTACAAAAAAAGTTCTTACGTACCTAGAATATCCATGTCAGATTGCATATAAGCACATAGCCTACAAGTACAAAACTGAAGCTTGATACACTTACATCCTCTATTTTGAAAGAGAAACTAAAATACACGTATAATTACTAAATCATTTTTAATGAAAGGTTGATTGTCATGAATAATGCAAACTACTGAAGATGATCAATGCCCTTGACAGACATGAAACTGTGGTGTATTCAAGTGGGTGTATGAATACAGTAATTCTGAATCTTTTCACTAATATCTTCGTGTTAAGGTAAATTTTTTTAAATGGAAAAAAATGCAGATGCATATACACAAAAATTAATTATGTGTGTAATTATTTTGTAGGACCATGATGAGAAGAAGATGTAAACTTTGCTTTAAAATTTAATCTATTTACTTTCCAGGGGCTATCATCTCCCTTTTAAAGCAAAAATAGAAGCCACGTATTTTAAAATCTAGGATTCATCAATTTGACCAGACATTATATGCTACTCTAATGCTCTGGCTAGCCTTCTGCTTCATAAGCATGGAAGGAACAGAAACAGCAGACATTGTGCCAGACATCCAGTCATGAAGTCTGAATATTAGAAGTTTGGTAGAAGAAGAGTGATTTGTTGGGGAGTGGAGTTAGACCAAATCTATACATTGCTTTTGACTTGAATATCCTGCAAAAGCTGCTGATGAAACAAAGATCTGCTTCAGGATTCTCTTGTTTGCACAGAACAAGTATCATGTAACTGCAACTCAGTCTCATATAACTGCCAATGTTTGATGGTTATAAACAGGGAAAACACACTGATATTTCCAATGTGACAGATTATTTTCATCTCATCTCATAATCTCTCTCCCCATTTTTTTTCACCCTCTCATAGAATTTAGGAAACAGTACTAAGAAGTTTTATAGAAATGGAGGCACAAGCTTTTCTGGTGATCTTTCTTTGCTCGCAATATCTTTTAAAACATATATTTATCAATTTTAATTAAAGTTATCTTAAGTATTTCTTATTTGGGGGGTAAAGAACTCTCTTCTGTTTTTCAGAAGTTGAAGAAAGAAATGTAGGGTAGAGTAGATTGGTTAGAAGCTGATGTTTATGTTGCATTAATCTGCCTCACTTTGAATCACGTGTGATTCTAATCCCAAAAGTCGTCTTATCTACACCTTTCCTTTATCAGAATGCTTTCTTAAGGGGAAAACTGTTAAATGTGACATATTGAAAAAAAATTTTTGAGAAACTAACTGCTGAAATTTATCTGGGGAAGCTTTAATAACAAGAAGACAGTGAATATACTTGCATAAAGCACAGGTGGTCAGAACTTACTCTGATGTTTTCATTGCCCCCTCATTCACTTTGCTTAACTTCAAATCAGAAAGTAGAGCCCTAAGTTACGTTTTGAAGAAAAGAATAGTGATTGCAGTAATTACGTGGCAGTTTTTACCTTTATGCTAACCACCTGCATATTCTGTACCATATATTCCACTATGTTTTTTAACAGAAAAGAATGTCAAAAAATGCACCAAATTCCCAGCTGAAAGTTATATACATATATATACACCTGTAGAATGCATATATATTTTCCAATACATTCATATTCTATGCATGTGTGTATACATATACCCACTCACACACATATGTAGGAGGGCTTTTAAGAAGCTGTCATCTAAATTGACACAAAAATTAGCCCATTTAGACTTCATCCACAAGTAATATGGTCCTTAAAAAGTTTAAGTCACGTCTGCCACTCCTTCTAGGGTCTCTCAGTGCTAGTGGGAGCTGGGTGAATTACTGGCAATAACTCAAAAACATAGAAAATGAAGAGAAGCTATGTGGGTCTGCTTAGAAACTTCTTTGATTCATAGAAGAACCTAACTTCTGTATTACATTGAAGTTTTCTTAAACAGAAAAAACAGATGCTTTTAAGGTATACTCTTGAAAAAGATTTAACAAAGTGGCAAAAAGTATTTTAGATCATTGTACATTCTGGTTTAGAATTATTTTTTCGCCAGGACAATACCTTGTACCAAATCATTCTCATTTTGGAGAAGATATTTTCTTATCCACTTGGTTAAATTAGAGGAAGAGAGTAGAAACTTCTTGGCTTCAAATTGCCATTAGTCACAAAGGATATCAATATTCAGTGCTAGACAAATCCAATTACTCTGTATTTTTCAGAAGTAGTGATCAAGTTACTTCTTATTTCAGCTTTACTTCCCAAGGTATATGTGAACAAGTTACAAATTTTATAAACCTTTTGGTCAAGTATGTTCTGCATTTGCTACATGGTCCTCTCTTTGATATTCATTCTTTATCTCAAGTCATCAAACTCACATACAGAAGAAATAAACAAACACACACACATATATACATATATATCTGTATGTATGTTTATTTGTCCTTAATCAATATGACTATACATATCATAAAATGAATATATACACATGAATAGCAATGAAATGTCTTGAAGCTTTGTGCGTGTCCCCATTTAGACCTATACCTTCTGGCAAAACCCCAACATTAAAATGAAATCATCTACTCACATCCTTTAAACTCAAACTTCCACAAGCACATTCTGAAAAGTTGCTGCAAACCATCCATGCTAAAGGATATTAAGATTCTCGTAATTAGATGCAGGGAAATGTGCTGTTCTAACAAATGGGAAACCTATGTAAGTTAACCATCACAATTATAAACTACAAGGTAAGTGAATTTATCTATTTCTTGGAGAATAAATAGTTGTATATAACAAGACTAACAGTATTTTCTTTCAATAGATTTTTTGAAAGCTGAAAGAAAACCCTTGCTGAGAAATTGAATTGATCTGCATTTAAGATGCTGTATGAATATCAGAGGAAAATATTTCAAAATATCAGTGATGTTAAAATAAAACACAGAATGAAAATCAAGAGAAACTTTCTGTGAAATTAACCTTTAACATAAATTAATAATAATTATCGGAACTGAAAAATAAATCAGCCTGTTTTGTTTATTCAGTCTTTCATTTTCTATATTAATACTTTCTGTAATACTTAAGGTACAAGTCACAAGTGTAATATAAGCCACAAGAAGCTTGTTGTTACAGTTGCCTTTATCTGAAAGAAACTATTTTCTTTTTTATAAGCTCCAGATGAAGTAGAACAGAAAACCTGGGGCAGGTAACTGTCAGGATCTTACAGAGGTAGTATAGAGTTCATGTATTAAAACAATAAATTCATAGCCAAAAGCTCATATATTTTTCTGTTATGAGTTAATATTCTATGCATTGATATCACCTGAACATCAATTTTTGCCAGTCATAACAGTTTCCTAGTGCAAGCGATAGCATAAGAGGCAATAGCCTCAAGCTGCATCAGTGGAGGTTTAGATTGGATATTAGGAAAAATTTCTTTACTGAAACAGTGGTCAGGCATTGGAACAGGCTGCCCAGAAAGGTGGTGGAGTCACCATCCCTGGAGGTGTTCAACGAACATGTTGATACGGGACTTCAGGACATGGTTTAGCAGACATGGTGGTGATGGATTGACGGTTGGGTTTGATGATCTTAGAGATTTTTTCCAACCTTAATGATTCTACGATTCTGTAAACATCTTCATCTGGAAATGCCTCTGAAAGTAAAGCTTTCATAGTTTCTGCAGCCAATACAATCTTGACTACTTTTTTCTCTTTTCATTTTTATCTAGAATTTTTTACTTCATGAAGGTCAAAAGTCCTTCAACTAGTATAAAAAAAATTCAGCAGTTTAAAATCCCACAGCAGAAAAAAGTAAAAAAGTATTTAAAGATCTTTAGCTTTCCACTTCTTCTGTCTTTTGGAAGGTTGATCAGTCCCTATGTGACAGTAATATTAATGTGGGTTTCTTGAATAGTAAATGTCCTCAATTATTCACTATAAATTGAAGGTAAAAACAAAACTCGATTAATATGCATACTTACACTTCTTTGCTCCTCTACATTTTCCTCATAACAACACTCCTTCTCTTCTACTTATTGCAAAGAACAATTCCCTTAACTCCTCCAGAGACTTTGTAATAGCAATACATTAAGCTCAAAACCACCTGGATTATGGTATTTGAATAGCTGAAGGGAATTTTTATTCCCCCTTTTTTTTTGTTTTAAACAAAAGAGGAATATTAAACTGAGTATGTGAATGTCACAGGTATTGAAAAATTATTAAAAAAAATCACCTGTAGAAAAGCAAAAATTACCATCTGTATGTAATTTGAAAAACTGCTTTCTTTGTCCTAATGTATTTGGTTTTATTTCCATTTACATAATTCTAATTAATGGATATTATTTATTGTAATTAATGAATATTGCTTGGTTTCTGGACATATCCATACAGTGACCTCATTACTTTCAATGGCAGTGCTATGTAAAATGGGAAATCAATCTGACATGGGGGAATTTGGGTGCTGCAACAATAAGAATGGAATGACAGCACTGAGTGTCATATAGTCACAAATTAATTTAGTAGGCAGTATGAGTATAGCAGTTGGCTAGTGATTTCTATGCTACCATGCCTACACACTTCATACTTGTGAAAATCAAGGTTCCAGCCCCTCTAATCCATTTCAAACCTCTACCATGGACTCAGGGTATCCCCATATGTGGATAAAATTAACATTTTTTACATAGGTCATAAGGACAGCCCCCAGATAAATGATTCAAACATGTTTTTAACAGTTTCATGACAACTTGGGTCATCTGTACTCCCTTCTTTCTTTCCCATATCTACCAGAGCAACCTAAACAGGCAGGGTTGGGTAGACAAACTCTGGGTCTCATTTACTTGAGAAATCGTATCAGGGATAGGCCTTGTCTCATTGCAATAGCAAATTTATGACAGATCTAAGTCAAAATTCAGTACTTGAGGCTTGCATGAGAAAATCTGAAAAAAGGTATGGAATTAATGGAGTGAGTCCAGTGAAAGGCCACAAAGAGGACTAAGGAACCGAAGCATCTTTCATATGAGAAGAGGTAGAGAGGACTGGCACTGTTCAGCCTGGAGAAAAGAGGCTCAGGGGAATGAAGAAGAGAGAGACAGAGTCCTTTCAGAGAAGCCAAGAAACAATCTGCATAAACTCAAACTCATACTATTCTGTCTGAATGTAAGTAAACTGTTGTTTACTGTAAGAATGGTTGAACATTGGAACAGGTTTCCCAGAAACATTGTGGTGTGGAGAAATTCAAAACATGACTGAACACAGTCCTGGACAACCTGCTGTAGGTGACTGTACTCTGATTTGGGCAAGTTTCCAGAGGTTTTTTCTGACTTAAAGCATCCTGTGATCCAGTGATTCAATTTTTCACCCTTCCTCTCCACCCACTCTAGTATTTTTACTGATGTTCTTTGCTGTTTCTCAAGAAGGTATCATAAGCCTTGGAGGACACACATGTTTGATAACATGTGTGCACCTCTAAAGAGTTTACGCTTGTCAGTGAGACCCTCAGAAAAAATGCATTGGGCTCACTGGGTCACTCTTTGTATCATCCCCTGCGATTCTTGCATTTGCAACTGAGGAGTGGCTCAGTTTCAAAAAGAGGAGAGGTGAATGCCCCTTTTGTAGAGCCAGAATTATGCCCATATGTAAATTCTTTTTCTGACCACACACAACGTAATTTCAGATGCCTTAAGAACTTCCTGCTTGGCCATGCACACATCAAGGAAAAGATTCATCTTTCCCTAAACACAGACCTATTAGAGTTAGATAATCAAGTTTGTGCTAGTTTTGACAGGCTCACTTTAAAGTGACTGAATACAAACTGTTAGTTCTGGAGGGTGAGAATTTCAGAAAGTCAGGATCATGTATCAAAATAACAGTTTTGATCTAACTTTACAAACAAGCTATAAATTATTATCCTGTACTGCATTTTTAACTGTGTTAATTAATGATTCTCATTACACACCAGTGAAGCTGCATAATCACAAAAGGGGAATTCATAGTAAATATTATTTAGAAAAAAATTACATTTCTTACTAGAGTTAATCAGAATCCATCTATCAGTGTTAGCCATTATTTGTTTTTCAGTTCACAAATAAATTTCTTATCTGGATCACCTTGAGACTTTCTGTATAATTCTGTTTGTTTTTTTCAAGATATGTTGAAATACCATTACTGCTGGCTGAAAAATCTGGGCCTTGATTTAGCAAGTTCTTGCTTATATAGACATCCTCACTGATTAAAAATTATATGGGTTATAAAAAAATAGTTATATGGATAATGAGTTCAAGATACATCATGGAACAGGAATGATGTGAAGTGAATAATGAAAACAATTGGCAATATTCATTGTTATGTTTGATATGTAGTAGTAGTAAAGCAATTAAGACCTTGAATGAAATTGCCTTAAGTCTTACCGTCATCTTATTTGATTTTTATTCATAGATTAAATATGAAGAATTGCTGTTTGAAGAGTAAACAAAACAAAATCTTTTTAGGTGGTTCAAGTGTAATATTTTTGCTATCAGAAAGTCTTAGGGAAAAAAAAAAAACAAGTACATGAAGAAGAGACTATCACTACTTAAACAAGTAAAAAGAGAAAAAACCCCAACTCTGTTAGAATAATTCAATTTCTCTATAAATAATGGAAATCTATTACATTCTTAATGATTTTTGCTAAATATGAAGCTAAAGTTCCAAGTAAAACCCTTGTAAGTTGGATTACATTGATGAGGTTTGATCCAACCACTCATCCTCCCTCTCCCCTCAACCACTAATAGTTAGCATTTCCAAATTAATCAGATGTAATTCTTCCGTAGCATGAAGTCCAAGATTCAGAGTTAACCAGTACTTAGCTGCTTCAAAATATGAAACATAAAATCCCCTTTATTTAACAAAGGACTGCCTACATTTAGTAATTTGCAAGTGTCATTTTTGTGTTTACGTACAGACAGGTAGATACAGATACGTAGATACAGATAATTTTCAGAAGTTTACCTGCTCATTCAGGAAGTGGAATACTTGGCTTTTTTTGCCTTCTTCTGACTGAGGATACAAGAATATTATTAGTATCCAAAACAGGTGTATGAACTTTCACCAGCCACAAAACTTCAAATAAATTCCACTTTCCGTCTAGTGTTTTTTGACTACAATATGTATAAAAAACCAGGCAAAAGGGCAGTAGGAATTCCGTTTCTCCTATGAGCTTCCTTAATGCAAAACCATTCTTCTACACACACTCCCTCCTCCTCCCATCTATGAGTCTTTCATCCTTTTCTACACATGACCTCACTTCAGTAGGAATTCAAAAGGATGATACAATGGCTTCAAGGTTTTAAACACCCACCTATATCCACGGCAATGAACTGAATGTTTACAGGTGATAGGAAAGACAGAGTAAAACTAGAACAACAAAATGATTGCAAAAAAATCCACTGCTAGATTAAGTAATGTCAAAAGGTAGATAATAATCAGATTCAACAGTATATACAACGGCAAATGTGAGAGGTATACAGGACACTGCTGCTTTGCTTCCTCACTTTCTCAGTCCTCCATTTCTTTTCCTGTATCAGCTTCGTTAACATAGGTGCTTTACCAGGGAAATCAAAGACATGAAAGGACTACTAGGTCACCTCACCTGCAGAGACGGTCTGCACCTTAAACAACACATGTAGGGCCTGGTTCATTCCAACACTTGTATTTTCTGTTTCTTTCATTGCATTTCACAAAAATTAGCAAGTAGTAGATATGTGCTCTGTTACAGAAAAAAAAAAAAAAGTTATTCTAATCTTAATTGTATCTTCCTTTTATTTATCTTCTATTGCAATAGAAAGCTTTTTTTTTTTTAAGATTTCAGTTCTGAGAACTACTGTGCAAGGGATTCCTTTTCCTTTTTAAGTGTACTGTGGTTTGTCAAAGACTTTCACATGTTTCAGTGCCCCATCCCTATTTTTATCACTTTCAAGAAGAATTAGAATAACCAGCTTAATTTCAAAAGTGCTAAATGTTCCCATTTGAAATCTAATTGCAGTCCATCTGGCCTTAGTTAAAGCTACAGATAAATAGAAGATATTAAGTAGAACATAATTACATATTATGTTTCTAAATGTGAAAATTAGAAAGTTACTTTATTGAACAAACAGTGGTGCCACAATATATATTACATAGAATACGCATTCATTCCAAAACTAACTAGGGTAATTTATATAATCATTATCATGTACTTCCTCTTTCAGAATTTTTCTCTTTGACATTTTTACATTAAGATATCATTAAGTTTTTTATTTTAATTTAATTTTTCCATTTAAATTACCAAGCAGTTACTCATTATTGTTATGACTCTGCATGGCTTTTGGCACTAATATGTCTCTTAACACATATTGTTTATAATTCCAAATTCTCAGCTTTATCATTTTATATTTTAACTCCTGTCTGAAGCTGGAGTAATATTTTTCCTTTGTCTTCAGAAGAACTGTTTTGGTTTAGAGTAGCTAGGGAATTTGCTTTTTTTTACTACACCTTTCTTTCTTTAACTGAGTAAAGTAGTGAATATGCTCCTAAAGTAACAAATGTGTCTGTCTTATCTGTGCTCTAAAAAATTCCTGTTTTTCTTTCTAGCTGTGAATGCATACTTTTCTAAATGTAACATGTATGACGGTGTTGGTATTGTATTCCGTTCCTTTTTGCTGCTTCTGACACCAGGTTTTGCCTTCTGCGCACTTATATTGCCTCTTCAGTTGCCGTTCACTTCTTTATTGCCTCTTTTCATCTGAGGCTGCTCCTTGGTTTAATCTTCCCCTTTCTTACCACTAACTAATGTCCTCTTTCTCCAGCCCCTTTTGCATGCAAGGCTGTACACCTGGCCCTTCCTTATTTTTCTGCTGGACACTTGGCTTCCCATTTTTAAACAACAGAAATTGGAGAGAGGAAACAACAGGAATGTTTGGAATTGAGGTTAAATCCCATCTGTGCCTGCAGTAGTCTGTATAATCAGTTTAAAAGCAAAAGAGAAGAAAAGAGAATGTAGGGACACACAAGTATATTGCTGACTTCACTTCAAGGTCTTGAAGCAAAGACATCTGACAAACTGTTCCATTCCCTGAAATTTGTTGCCTTAAATGTGTCCCATAAAATTAAAATAAAAATGTAACTGGGAACTCTTCGCACTCCATCAAGTTTATTAAACTGTGTGTTTATCAAAGAAGGATCTGAAGACATGGCAATTCACAAAGACATGTCTCATATAAGCTAGTAAAGAAGTAAACTGCTCAGTAGTGTGTGCTTTTCATTTTCTTTTCTCCAGCAGAGGAGTTAACCACCACAGATGACATCTATATTTTCGCAATACATTCAAATACTGGCTGCCAAACTGGGCAAAATATGTGTTTTCTCTTTAACCTTTAAAAAGTTTAGAAAAATAAGCAAACAGCTCCAAACCATTCCATTACATAATCCAACTCAGAACTAAAATACAGAGGTTTAATGTAGTCTTTCTTTTTATTTTTCTACCTCGGGAAAAAAAAAAAAGATCAAAACCAAAGAAACCTGCAGGTTCAGAAATATCGAACATAAAGATGTACCATAGGACAAAAAGAATGAGTTCTCAGAAAATGACTTGATTCTATGTTTCTCTCTTTTTTTTTAGAATAAAAAATAAATCACACAGAAATTATGCAGTAGAAGTTCTCCTCTATTTCATTCAAACATGACTGTAGGCAGAAGAATACTGCGTATGCCTGACTAGACCTCTGAGTATCATGGTAAAACCTAAATAGCAAGTAGACAGTGTAGAACAGGAACCTATGATAAGAATAACTCATGGGATGGATTAAATGTCTTCCAAACCTCTGTAGTTACAACAGAGCATGTATCAGGGACGGATGAGCCATCCCTATTTAGTGGTTGTAGTGTTAATGGGGTGAATTGCCACTCCTACCATGGATATACTTTTTACTCAAGCTTTATGAAAATAGCATACATTTAGCCATCAGAGTGCACAGATTTTAAACATTTAAATGCTGCTATGCTATTTTAGAAGTGGAGCTAAAATACAGAGCTTGCTAATACTTCCTTTGGTCTATTTTTCTACATTCTTACTGAAGAAAGAAGTCACACTCAGAATATAACTTGTGAGAGAGGAAGGTGTTTAACCTGCATTATCACCTCATCAGTTCATTTAGAAGGAAAACAAACATGATGATAATGCGGGTGGTTAGTATTTCTCTCTTGTGTAGTTAATATAAATGTGTCTTCTTAAAATCTGCAATGCCTAAAGCATTCAGATGAGCATTAGTGTTTTAGGCAAAATTACTTAATGCTACTTGAAAATTAAAGACAAAAAACACAGAAACAAGTAACACAGCTTGCTCAGGAAGAGTATTAGAAAGAGATAATGGAACTCAGGGCATGTGCAGCAGAAGGAAAATTATTACATAATAAATGAGTTGTCTGAGTTTTCTGAAGGTAGCTTATAGTTCTTCTACTTATCCCACTGCAACATTGTAGACTGCATTTTTTCTAGTCCTTATTCTTTACAAAGTGATTCAGATTTACTGGGCAAAATCCTCAACTGTACTGTAACTTGGAACAGTGGGGCTAAAAGTCCCCTAATGCCAACAAAGCCAACCATGGAAACCGGACTCCAAAGAGAAATCTTCTAGTAAGTGGCACAGAGATGACATAGAGAGTGCTCAAGGGAAAAGATGTGATTTCTGATACATTTTCCTGCACTCACCTGTCAATTTCAAGTGCTGCACTTATCCCAGGTCTTAAATGGGTAGAAATTATGAAGTTAGACCATTTGGTTATCTAAAATGACACAAAGAATAGTCTTAAGTTGACTTGAAAGCCTGCAAAATATTTGTGTAAACAAACTGTAGCCTGAGTTGATGTAATGACAAGGAAATCAGTAGTTAATCTATACATTCCCTCGCCCCAGGATACTGCTCCTGATGAGGAGTATTATCTTCACATTAGTGTGAATGACAGTGAAGCTCCCCTCAGAAGGCGTATTATCATCTGGGCAAGTTATCCAACAAAGACATAACGCAGGCACACTTCAGACTAGAAAAGGTATTTCATTTATGGCTATGCAGAGAAATCTATTTCCTTGAATATCTGTATCCTGCATAATTTGACAATGAATGTTTGAGGTCAACAAAAGCCCACCCAGGAGAATTGTCCTGATGAAGATATCCACAACAGAAAATAATCAACTAAGAACCACCAGGAAGGCAGAGGCATATCGGTGATCTACTACCTGTTTAAGTAGAAGCAGAATAAAACCAAGAATAAAATAAGAAGAATTTATTTATTTGGTAAAGGAAAGCTAAGACACTATAAGACAACATTCTGACCGGAATGGAGGGAACAGATTCTCACGTTGTTATAAAGAATTGCAATAGACAATAATTCTAATGGATGAGGAAAAGAAAAAATTCTTACAACCAAAATATATAGATTTTTGAAGAGCTTGTAAGCAAGAGTGATAGTAGTTTAAAAGGAGTTGCAAATATATCATCAGCCATTTCCTCAGGACTGATTAAGACAAAAGCTGAATATAAGATCTCAAAGATAAAACCTAAGGGATAAGAAAACAATATAAGAGGAGTTGAAAAATATATGAAAGCCAGAGGATATTTATGAAATTAAACAAGTATAACTATGGGGAAAATATTAATAAAATCTCTCAGTAAAGGTGGAATGAGTTTTTTCTACGTATGGAGTTTTAGTCAAGCTTGATCCTAACTTTCAAAGCAACAGATAAAGGCATCACAAAATAAGCTTTCTAAATTGACACTTAGCGAGATGGTGTTGATGCACAGAATGCTCATTTTCAATTGTCAAAGCAGCAGAAACACAGATATTTCTTTTTATTTGAAGCTAGTTAATATGAAAATGAAGTGTAATTTGAAATAAAAATAAATTTCAATCAAACACTATCTTCCCTCACACTAAGAAAGTTGTTTGAGAAAAAACAGATATCATTTTTGTTATAAAATTTACGAGTTAAACTCCTCTGAAGTGCCTAAAAATGAAGTGGGCAAGGGATAATCAGTCCTAATTACTCATATTTTGAGTTATTTCTGAACTAGAATATTAGTGGTTTAACAAAGGTATTTGACAGCAGCATTCTGTTGTCCAGTGTTACTTGATACTACTGGATTCTGTATAGTATCCAGTTGCTAGTCCAGAAAGCACAGGTTTTCCTTAAGTCCTGTGTTTTATGTCCTAGCCCTGTTCAAACACTTTGATACTCTACTGTGTACCAATGGTACTAGACACTGTTCAAGTAGGTGAAAAAATAACTGAGAGTTTTCTGTACCAATTAATGACAGAAAGGCATGGGAAACCAGTAATATTATGGCTCATGTGCACAATCATTATCAAAATAGAAACACTTTAAGTGATTCAGAATGTAGAAGACTCACCTTTTCACAAAGGTTAAGTGTCAAGGCAGAAGAGCCTCTTTCAAAGTGTAGAGTGGTACTATCAGCCAGCATTTTAATTACCTGACTGATTTACACAGTTTATTTACCTCTTCTCAACAACCAACTCATCTTTCATCTTCTGTGTGCAATCACAAGCAGTGTGAAATGTTATTAAAGCACTTAGGCATAATTGATAAAGAGGTTATTTCCCAACATACTTCAATGACTGTCAGCTGGACTTGTTTCCTTAAGTTATTTTTAAGATCCTGCCCTAAATGTTTTCTAAAACCTGGCTTCTAAACTCAAGATGGCTATGGTTTCTTACAGCACACACTGCCTAATTCTGTGGATGAATGTAAGAGACTAGTGCACAAAAAAAATCTCTGTACAGAGTCAGGGAATGCAATGCAGAAGAAAACTCTGGAAGGGAGGAAAAAAACGGACATGCTTGCAAGAAAGGAAAGACTGAACTATACTATTTTACATTATCCCAGTTCATTTGCATTTAAGAAAAATGAGATAACTGACTCCTTAATAGAGATTCCAGAAGTGTAGCCCCACTTTATCCTTGGCATAGAAGTCTGTTTTCACTTAAACGTAGTCCATACATGTTTCTGAGTACCTAAGAATTAAGAAAACAAATTTTCTTATCTTACTTCAACTACTTTAAAACAATTTTTTCCACAATATTCATTAAATTAACATTAATTTGTCTTCCAAGGTGATCCTCAGTTTATAGAGCCAGAAAGATGACATAGAACTAAAGGCTTTGATCTGCATGTCTTGTTCTGAAAAGTATTTTTCTTCTAGACAAAACTAAGGTCATATTCCAAACAGCCCAATTTCTAATTTCTATGTACTAAGAGGCTGTTTTATTCCTATCAGCAGAGTTTTGTTAAAATGGAATCTGCAGTCTTCAGCAGACAAGAAACCTTATCTGAACTCTGCCTTCATTGCCTAATCAAAGCAGATTTATAGAAAATTGTGCATGTCTAAGGGACTGAGTATTTTTTTGAAAAGACCAGACTGCAAAGGAATGACATATACATCATCAAGGACAGAATGTTATTAGATTTATAAGCTGCCAGGCATTGTAAAAGAAATTGCTGGTTGATGCTATATACTGTTTGCCATGTGATGTCACACTGGATAGAAAGTAACAAGGATCTGTCATATCAGTGATATGATTAAAGGAGAATATTAGTCCTGTACCTTTTTAGCTAAGGAATAATTCAGCTTCTAGGTGGATAACTGAGGAGACAGAAGAACTAGTAGCTTATGCTCTGTGGTTACTGCAAGGAAAAATAGTCCATGGCTATCTCTTCAACTCATATTCTATGAATGTTCATAAAATGTTGGTTTGATAAATGATATCTGCAAGTACTCCTGAGCTTTAATTATGTTTAGAATTTGCTTTCTAATTAGCTTTACTTAAAATAATATTTAAACCTTGAAACACTAATTTTAGGAGAATCTGTGTTTCGAATGTCAGTTGAAGACATGGTACTTCAGTCTCTATTCAATAAGGAAGTCCAGTTATAAAGGGTTGATCAGATTATCCATCTGTGCTTCAGATCTCCAAGCCAATACTCTTACAATTTTTTCTGAAAGCCACTTTGTCTTGAAATGAGTCACCCTAGCAGCATGATACTTCTCGTAGATAATTTCTCATTTTGTATATTGAGAAATAGACTCCTAAACCATAAGGACTGATTCTCTCTCTCTTTGGTCTCCATATATACATTTTACTAAACCTATAGTTTCTAATGTGTTCTATGCTTACAGCTGTAGAGAGAGCACATTATGCACTGATCATACAGATAACAGACTTAGAGATCTTTGTTGAAAACAGCTTCTATATTTTACTGAGAAAATAATCTCCTTAGATTCACAGAATGTACTGCTAGTATCTCTGATTCTGGAAATGATTCAATCACAGGAAAACAAGCTGAAGTTCTAACACACGCAGTGGCAAAACTGTAATTGACTTCAGTAAATTTAGGAATTTATCTTTTGTCTTTCTTCTCTACAAATGATATCTATCAACAATCAGACCACTGTTAAGAAGAGCTAGCCACATACAGAAACGACTAGAAAAATTAGGTGTATCTCATCAATAATGCTTTTTTACATTCCACTAGGAATCAAAACAATGTATCCCATGATATGTTGGACCACTCTTTCAGTAAGGAATTTTTTCCTAATATCTAATATAAACCTCCCCCGATGCAACTTGAGGCCATTTCTTCTTGTCCTATTGCTAGTTACTTGAGGGAAGAGACCAACACCCACCTCACTACAACCTCCTGTTAGGTAGTTGTAGAGAGCAATAAGGTCTCCCTTCAGCTTCCTCTTCTCCAGACTAAACAACCCCAGTTACCTCAACTGCTCCTCATAAGACTTATTCTCTAGAACCTTCATCAGCTTCATTGCCCTTCTACTTGCAGCTGTATTTTTATTTGCTTTAGTTGTGACAGCAATATCATTTCTTTTTTTCTAATGCCTGTGTCTGAGTTTTAGTTTACGTATTTCCATATGTCAGACTTACAGTTTTTGTACAAATAGTAGTCAGCAGTTACTTTTTTATAAAGAGGTATGTAGTAGAGTAATGTAGTGATGTTGTGTAGAAAAACACAGTCCAGATCTGATAGTGGAGGCCCTGAGAACTGGAGACACAGGATGTGGAGGAAGGTGGACAGGTACGGGATGATAGGAGACAGGACCCAGGCTGACACTGGAGATCCCCTGGCTCTACAAAACACACTCATTGTTGGTTAAAGAAATGCGGACCAGGATCTGAACAAGTTTTAGGCATGACAGAACAACAAAGACTCTGACATATGTAAAATGCACCACATCATACAGCAAATTTAGATGTGACTTGCAGACCAAGACCAAGGTTTAAAAGCTTGTTATCAAATATACATATATAAACCCTGGGGAATCCAAGAACATAGAAAAGGAAACAGCCAACACCAACATTATGCTTCTTTCCCGCAAAGAACTTGAGATGCTGATGACTCCCTGTATCCCCTTACATACACACCAAACTGAGGCCATTTATCTTTGGATGTAGAAGGATGGTGGAAGAGTGAACATGGCATGAAATGAAGGAGTGGATACTAGAAGCTGTGTGTGTAACACTATCCTGTCTTTGTTCACTGAGTTTGGTAAACACACTGTCTGTTTGCTGTGCTTTGAATAAGAAGTGCAGACTATTGTAGCAGATGAATTAATCTTCAAAAAGTACTTTGTAAAAGGGGGGTACTCATTCCAAATTCAGCCTTAAGTACATTACTGACTTTGAAATTCTAACTGTTGTCATCAAGTTAGAAAATCTTGGAAAAATGTACTCAGACGTGCATCACACCTAACCAGGAGAGATGACATTTAAAGAAAAAACAAAAAAATTTCATTTATATGCTGTTTTTTACAGGACCATGTTTCTCTTGAAGCCAATTTCAGTTAATAACTGAAAAATATGGAATGCTGCAAAGTATTAAACCTCACAGAAAATAAGAGTACCAGCTGGTAGTTACTTCCAGCAGAGTTTGATACCTTAATCGTACTGAACATTACTTTGTTGTGAGGATAACATCACTAGAAGAAAAATAACTATTGGTGCTAAATGCTGCTCAGCATGTGCACATCTTCCACAATTTTCTCCCAAATCTTTACTCAGAACTCAAAGAATATTTCAGTTCTAGAAAGATTTAATTAAATTTACCACTTTAGTAACAAAATATTTTGAGAACTGAACAGTTAACTTGGGAAACTGAACTTCTGAAATGAAAGTATTACTCTGTGGTTGCTTTCCTATATAATGTTTGTATCTTCATCTCACAGGAAAAATGGAACAGTAAGATTTTTATGGTTGGTTTTGATCATCCTGACAAAGTAGGTATGCCATTTGCACACATCACTTGGATTAATTCTGCAAGTACATATCTTTGAAAAGGAGATAGTTTTATAGGGTTGACAATATTGTTTTTTTCCAGAAATGTTTGGGGAAGAGTGGAATCCAGGTGGTTGGGGTCTTTCAAAGATATTCTGCATGTTTTGGCGGTTTCTGAGAAGCAGATATGACAATCTCTTCTACACAGCTTCAGTCTAGTTTTATATAAATCTTTTGAGTTTCGCTCTGTTTACCTTATCTAGAGTGTTCTGCCATTGAGCATTCAAATTTCCGTCCTACGCAGCTCCAGTTTTCGTGGGAAGTAAGAAACCTCTGGCCACTCTAAGAATGCAGAGGAAGTAGCAATTTAAGAGATAGCATATAAACATGAATAATCCATGTGTGACAGTAAAGACTCACCACCATTGATACCATGGGTCTCTTCAAATAACATTTAAATGAAAGGCACAGAACACAGTAATCTATTTGATTTTTTTGGCTGTATCTATACTATAAAATTAAAAAAACGCCAGGAGTTGTTTTTTTTTGTTCCTGGAAAAGCATGGATTATACGCCTGCCTCTTAAAACCTCCCCCCAAAACAGAGGGGTCATGTCTCTACATATGAATATGCCTCTGACATGTTACTTGTGGGTTAATATTTGATTGCACATTATAGCTTCGTTTTATAGTAATAACAACAAGAACAACAACAACAGCAGCAACATAGTATAACCTTTGTTTACATCTACACTCTGAGATATGGAGGGAAAAGGAACAAACAGATATAGAATCTTCCACATTCCTTAATGGTTGTCTAGTTCTCAGCTCAGCCTTGGACTACTTTAGTGTGGTCTTTCCAGTGCTCACGCTCTGCTCTGCTACACCTCACTCCGAGATTGCAGGCATTCCATCACTGTAGATGAGACTAAACTGCTCCTGGCTCCCCATACTCCAGCAGAGGCTGTACTTGTGTCAACCAGGACCTCTGTCAGACCTGCCAGTCCCGTACATGTGTCTTGAGCATGGCACTGCATGTCAGTTAGCACTAAAAGCCAGTGTTTCTGCAGGTTAATTCATCCAGTACAGCTGGTCAGCTGTCCGCACGGCTCTTTACTTCACAGTTAGATTGTCATAAACATTTGCTACACCATAGGAAAATCTACCAGACCTTAAACTGCTGCTCTTAAAGGACACATACTTCCTTTCATTCTGTGCTATGTCTGTCACCCCACATGGACATCCTGGTTGTTTCTTTGTATGATTTCAATAGTAGAATCTAATTTGTGGTCTTCACAGGGACCACAAACTTTTATTAACAGTTTACAGGAAATTCCATATGCAGTAGACTCCTACTCAAAATCTGGAACAGAAACCCATCTGTGACTGAAGACAAACATGACCACGTTCATAAAAAATTTGGTTTTCTTCTACAGCGTGTAGTACAAAGCAGAAGAAACATGTCTGAGGTCTGATGAAATCAGTGTTGGAAGAAAAAGAAGGCACATGCAAGATCACAGAATATCGCAGAATAGTAGGGGTTGGAAGGGACCTCTGTGGGTCATCTAGTCCAACCCCCCTGCCGAAGCAGGGTCACCTACAGCAGGTTACACAGGATCTTGTCCAGGCGGGTCTTGAATATCTCCAGAGAAGGAGACTCCACAACCTCCCCGGGCAGCCTGTTCCAGTGCTCCATCACCCTCAGAGGGAAGAAGTTCTTCCTCATGTTCAGACGAAACTTCCTGTGCTTCAGTTTGTGCCCATTGCCCCTTGTCCTGTCA
>Ga0065711_1027469_pt1 | contig 49084 bp, 27 predicted proteins | sample Hoacrofraction12_FD_59098 | JGI IMG/M metagenome (GOLD analysis project Ga0065711, IMG submission 59098) | Hoatzin crop microbial communities from Cojedes, Venezuela - Epithelial fraction 12 v2 (version 2) | ecosystem: Host-associated > Birds > Digestive system > Esophagus > Crop | place... | reverse complement strand
GTTGTAGCCGTCCTGCTGTATAATGGCTTCCAGCTCCTCCTGTTTATTGCCCATGCTACGTGCATTGGTGTAAACACACTTGAACTGGGCTGTCAATCTCACCCTTGGCCTTGGCACTCCAAGCCTAGGCTCATCCCTAGTGAGCTGGGCAATATCCCCTTCCCCCTTGAAATAGTCACCTCAGAAATGGGTCCATGAAGATTGCAGACTGAACAGCATTTTGAGAGCTGCCTAACCCATAAAACACAAAACACTCCTACCTGTCCATGAAATATATGTCCTTTACCCATCCATACCCAGGTGCAACTCCCTGAACTCGTACACATTGTCCTGACCTGTCATTTGAGACTGAAGGACAAAGCTCTTCTTTTCAAAAATTTAATATTGTGCAGAAGGAAGCAAAATTCACTTTGCATTAAGCAGTTGTCAGTGCCCTCACTCAGAACATGACAGCTCTGCACCCAGTTGCTCCCTTTTCTGCCTGAAGAATTTCAAAATCTATGAGGAGAACATGTTAAACACTGTGCCAACACCTTGCCAGTCTTTCCTAGGGGATGACCCTGATCATTTGAAATATCCTCAGAAGCTCTTTTACGTTGTGTTGACCTCAGACATTCACTGGATAAGCTCTGGTAAGTGGTCTCCTTTGGGAGGACTTGTGCTTCTACTTTAATGATTTTATCTACAGAATATTTGTTGTAAATTTCATTAACTGTTCTTGGAATAGGGACTGAGGTCAAGTCTCCCATCTCACATGTGAGCATCCTGTTGCTCAGAGTACTTCAAGAGCTTCACCTTCTGGTTCAACGATCTAGATACCCCCACTCCCTGCAAAGTGGAAAGACTAGAAGTGATTATCTCTAAGCAGTCAGAGACATATGTGTATGCTGGTTAGCCCACTCCCTAGAGAAAGTTGTGTCCCTTAGGAGAAGAAGGACTTGCCTCACCTCTCCCAGAACCTCTTTGATGTTAGGAAACTCACTTAATATTGTATAAAACACAATTGTTCTGTATAAAAAGTCTTTGTTGTGAAAGAAAGCAGCAGCTGCATTTCATGTAGGTCTGAATCTATGAGGTATTTCTGGAAAACAAACACAACCTGAGTCCTCCATGTGATATGCACAGGAGACCTTGACGTCCTACCAGATACACGTAAAAGTCCATTAGAACCTTCATACCAAAAACCAAAGCATCCAGGTGTCTTTATGGTAAAACAACATTCAAGAAGAAGACTTCAGATTGCAGTTTTAAAGGTGTCCAAATCTTCTATACACTTGTTCAAATAGTTCAGTGTGTCTTTGCTCTCAGAGAAGAAGTCTATGTAAGTGACAAGTGGTATAAATAATTGTGTCTGTATTTACTCCTTTCATTGATAATTTAAGCCACAATTTAATTGTATTCACTCATTTGAGACTGGTACATCCTGCAGAATTTGCAAATAATTTAGGAGTTCTCAACTTCTATCTAAAGACTTCTAAACACATGTAAATGAAAAAAAAATTCTTATCCCTTTTATCTCTTATTGAACGTGGGAGAGTTGAGGCGGTTTAGAACTTCCCAGTAAGTATAACCCATTTTGGTCAAATGCCAAAGCAGTACTATTTAAGCATTTGTTATGACACTTTAGATATGCACAGCTATTTACAGACAGTGAGGAAACAGTACCAGCTCCAAACAGCATGAAGCCCAGGAATGTTGCTCCCTGGATGTGCTCTTGTAGGAATAGCCCTTACTGGGGTCATATCAGCCTCAAGGATGAACAGAATGGTAACCGCACAAAACAAAGTTACCCGGACCTGAGAAGCCTTCTTTTTTGTGTGATGTTCTTTAAGCTTTTACAACCTGTGATTGAATTCCCTCCTGTGTACTGCAAACAAGGAAGAGGACGCCTGGAATCCGCTCTGTTCCAGAGAGTCAAACAAAGGAACATGCACTGAAAAATTTCCCCAGGGATCTTCTACCTTCCCGCCTCCCGTACGATTGGCAGTGTGGCTGGGACACACTCCAGGGGGGCCCTCTGCCATTACAGCTCCTGAAGTTTAGGTACATGTGAATGAAGTACTGCATTTTGCCCTGTTTCCTGTGCCAGGCACCAAGACGCCAGCAAGGCATAATTCACCTCTGGAAGGGGCCAGCCCATTTAGTGGGGCTATGCACATCCTGAAAAAAACCTTCCCTCCAGGTGTACTGTGACGGTCTGCAACCTTGGGACTCCGCACCTTCTTATCAAGAGGTGATCCAAAGCCCCATTGTGAGAGTCAAAACCCTGACCTGAACCCTGTTCAGGAAAAAATATTACGGAGTTTGGGTGAGAGCCATCAGAAGATGCTCCTACCAATCCAGTCCCCAGCACACCTTTACAGTTTGCTATGCCAAAAGCTGCCTTCTGTTGTTGTTCATCTCACCTCGTTCTGTGGAGAAAATGTCACAGCAAATTTCTGTGCAAGACAGTGTCTCAAAAGAGAGAGAAGACAGTCTGCATTAGAGCTCTTCATTTGCAGCTTGCAGTTGAAAAACAATGGGTCAAACCTTTCATGGAGCGAAGGTATTATTCCCATGTAGAGAAAAAAAAATCTAGGAGAGAGATGTTCCAGGACTAAAGAGTGCAGTCTGTGCTGAGGTGCCGGCAAGGCAGCTCCACCTTCAGCAGCGTGATGAGTCTGTGCCAGTACCAGCAATGGTGAACTTGCAGGCAAGTCTAGTCCAATGCACTGGAGACTTAGGGGTTCCTGGGGAGAAAGGAGCTATGGTTTCTCTAGCCATCCCCACAGCAAATGACACCTGGAAAGTGATGGGAAAGAGTATGAAGCAAAGGGGAGCAAGGAAGAAATCAAAGAGAGCTTGGAAGAGCCTCCTGCAGCTTGTTCACAAAGCGCTGGGCAGACAGTTCTATGCTTTTGTACATTGGATCCCAAGTCACTACTACAGCTAACTTACATTTTGACTCAAAGGTCTCCGAACTCTTACCTCCTTCCATGTTATTTTTAAGCAGACAGTAGCACACTGTAAACCTCTAATTGCGTATGTAAGTAATAACAGTCTATCTGTAGAGCATTTCCTGGGAATTAATGGCCAGCTGGGAAGAATCTGATGGCCTGAGGTGCAGCCAGAGGCTATTAAAAATACGTGATCATTTAACCACTTGAATGCTGCAGAGTATATGGTGTCTACAGGGTAGGACACATTGTCGGATCCTTCCCTCTGTACCAGACAAATCATTCTGAGTCAACAAAGAGCTGGGGCTGGTACTTTAAAGAAATGCTGTTGCATCTTCCACAGCAGCACTGAAGCTGTGACAGAGCACAATAAAGATCCACTGAAAATGCCCTGTGCCATACTCATTATTGTTGTTATAAAATTAAAATGCTGGGTAAGGGAATAAGTACAGTGGGCCACAGTTACACTGCAGTAAATAGGGAATAACACTGTTAAAGACAACACAGTTTCACTACACTGATATCAGAATCACCCACTGTAGATTTGCTTGGGTGATATTATATTTTTGTAATTTGTAGCACGTGTGCCTAGCTGTCACAGTCATGGGTCCTGTTGTTCTCGGATATGTGCACGGGATGAAATCCCAGTCTTTGCCCCACAGAGTTTACAGTATAGTTTTAACAATCCTTTGCTGAACATCTCTAAATAATTAATTCACTGTAATCTACATTAGCCATTTCTCTTTACCTGAATTATCCTACAGCACTCTACCTAGCTGATAATCATCACTATCTTTTAGAGTAAAATGCAACTAGCAGTAAGTTTGCTTCATGGAGCTTTGAATAGCTGGAATGTTAAAGAGCTTATTAAAGAATAAATTGCCAATGGAAAATTGTATTCCCCACTATTATTTACATTAGGAAAAGAAAAAAAAACACAGTATGAAATAGCTATGCATAAAAAGGGAAGATTTATTTTCCTAATGCCTGAGTTTAGGGGGGAAAGAAAAGCCCAAATAATTAAACTTTCAGTGTTTCTACTGGAATATTTAGATCTGAAGTTAGCACAGGAGACAACAAGCTAAATTCTGATCCCAGCTGACACAATTTTAAATCCTCAGTATCTCTGTAGAACTCAGTGTAACCACTCTGGATTTGCACAGGTGATAACTGGGTCATAATCTGGGCCTTATATACATGGGTACATTTAAGAAATCTTATAAAAGCCTTTTCACAGAAAGATTAAAGATGCCAGTGTACCTCTATTTCACAAGTCAAAATCCATATTTTTTTCTGGGCCCTGAACTTATCTGACGTAAATTCAGCCTCAGAGTAAATGTTTATACCAATGTTATGAAACTTTGTAAATGACTGGGATGTTAAGCGTGGATAGTGTTGTTGCTACTATAAGCAAAGAGAAGGGACACTGCAGGGTTTGCTATGGAATCGTTTTAATCATGTTTCAAAAGGACACTACCTGAAATTCAATACTTTTTAAGTTCCACTGAAATTTAACATCTTAATGCCAAAAGCATCCGTGCAAACAAAAAAATAATAGTCAGTTCTGGTTTTGCTATATTTGAGCCTTGGTAGAATTATTATCAATTTTAGGATCAGCTCTGCTGTAACAACATCATTCTATGTTCATATACCCAGAGGTAAAGTCCCTGCTGTTTGCTATGTTTGCTCTGTATGCCATGGATCTTCGCTCCTTTGATTTCAGCTAATTATCAAGCTCATAATTGTGAGGGCCTCACTGTGACTGTATGCTTTGTAGCCATATAAAGAGCTTCAGCCCAGGCCTGAGACTGTATGAAAAAGTCAAAAGGGAAGAAGAGGGGTTTGTGTTCCTCCATGCTCTACCGACGCAGGGACCTGTCCACTGGGCTGTGATGAAGATACACTCACGTTTCCCCTCACTACCTGCCTCTGGTGCATGGTGCTCTCTCTCCTGTAGATGTCGAAGGTGCTTTTACGCAGCAACTTCTTCAAACCTTCTGGTTATGTCGAGAGCCTCTGTGGCCAAGTGGACTGTCTATGCTGTGTCCTCATTAAAAGCCATGCCTGACCTGTCACCATAAAGCTATCCATTACCTCGGTGTGGGGACCATGAATGTCCTTATAACTGTTCTTTCTTTCAGAGCTTTTCACCTCTCTGAGGAGATGTAATAAAGCCAGTGAATTATTTTATTTATTTTCTTTTAAGAGGATCTTTTTTACCTCCTCAGAGTTGCATTATATTTGAGGTAAGCAGCTGCTGCTGAGAGACTTACCCTTTGGCTCTCCGACCTGGTTTCTACATACTGGAGAAACTGTTAGGGGTTATATAACCCCAGTCTCTCCTAGTGATTTTATCCCGGAGTGTTTCAGAGAGTTATCATTAAAAATTACAAAATTGCTGTTACTGCAATGGAGTTGAAAGAGTTTGTAGACTGGAAAATGGAGGGCAGATATCTCACCCAAAAAGAGAAGAAGAAATATTGTTGGTTTCATTTTACCAGTTTGCTTTGTTTGTGGGATATTTTTCTTTCTAATTTCCTAATGAAGCTACACCAGCTGTCTTAATACTACAGAAGCTTGAAGAAAATGGCAATTTCCCTATTATATACTGACCTGCTACTGTGTTTTAAGTCTAGTCAATGTGAGAAATGGTAAATGAAATCACCATTAATTAATTGCTCTGTTTTCAGGCAGTATAGAGAAAAATTGGCATTGAGTATCACCAAATGCAGAGCAACTCATGACAAAAGGTGTAGATGTTGCATACTAAGTGACCCCTATCTTTCTCTTTTGTCAGGAGAATTATGCATTAGCAAAGAAAGTTTACATTCTTAAATCATTTCATATGGCGATATTGTTCTTTACCTGCCATCTTAGGCATAGATCCCAATGCCACAGATACTTACATATATGCACGGTTCCGAGTGGCTGTAATGGGGCCATTCCAGGAATATACTTTTCCTGCAGAAGAGCATACAACGGTGTATCAGAGCTTGCTAGATTGGGCCCACAATTATAATCCGTGATTTTGATTCACTAAAGCAGAGAAGGCAGTTTCAACCTACCTTGTCTTACCTAGAAAAGCCCTGATCACTATAAAAAGATGCTTACACAGGTCAATAAGAACATAGAGAAATGCAACAATATTTTCATTGCTGTCCTCCATATGACACACAACAAACATATTCTGCAGAAAGCACTTATGAAGAGTAATTTTTTTGATATTTTGACCCACCATATATACTTCAGGTTCTGTGCTTGCTGTCTGTGGCCACTTTCCACTTTGCCCTGTACCTACCTGCAAGAAGGTTGTGGCAGTTCAGAGTTTCTCCATCTTCTGCCTAGCAGATACTGGATCTCAGAGATCTGCCCTGTGATTTCCTCCAGTAAAAGCCAGTGAAAAAGCAAGATCAATTCAGACACAGAAGTAAGCTGCATGTGTAAATTAACTTGATTCCTCATAATAAGGCTGACAGAGAACTGCTAAAATTGGCCTCCCCAAACCAGCAATTAAAGATTTATTCTGTGTGCAAACATGCTTATTAAAGTATTATTCAAAGTATCCACATTTTACTGATTATCATGATAGATTACATTACAAATGGTTAGGCTAAAATACCCACCACAGACACAAAGACTGGATTAGTTAATCATATTGCTGGACTTGTATAAATTAATCTCCTGCCTTGGTTTTATTTGGAAGTGTAAGGCTAAATTTCCATATCAAAACTTTATTTTTCCTAAACACAACAATTAGCAGTGAAACATGCAGGACAATGACATCCCTTCCTTTTCTTTTATTATGTCTTTTTTCACATCCATGTTTGAACAAAAGAAAAAAAAAGAAAAAAGACAAAACTTGAATAGTTTAATAGATTCAGGAGAAATGTGTAGATTTTCATGAGAAATATATAGTATGTTAAGACAAAAGCTTTAATCAGATGAGATCTGAAATAGGACACTCCAGGTCAGAGCAAAATTTTGAATATATAAATGGCTGAATGAATTTTAATAAATGAGAACAGGATGAGGGAAGATATGAAATAAGAAAGAAAGCAAGAGACAAGTATTAAAAAAATCCTTATTTTAGCATGACTTTATGTGTTATAAAGTAATCCCAGTGTCCTACCCAGGGTGGATGGACCATTGTCATTTTTTTTTTTGGCTTCCCTCTCTGGGATGGTACAGATTGGTTCCTCAGATGAGGAGGATCACAGAGGGGCATGGGGTTGTTACTCATTCCCTGTCTCTCTCACAAACCATCGCCAAAACTAAGGGTGTGTCAGTGCTGCATGGACATGTATCAGCTTGTTGGGCAGGACATTTGAAGAATATGCTTGGTTTAGGTCATCCTCAGCTGATTCTCCCACGCTGCACCATTTGGGATGTGCGGAGGGAAGCAGATCCATGGAAGCAGCTACTACTCGCTCAGGGTAGCCAAAGAGACACAGTGCCTTCTTGGGGCTCTCTCCATGCAAGATGAGGTCTCAAACTCCAAATATGGAAGAAGCTAAAGTAAAAAGAGACCTCCTATTCAATTATGTGATCTTGGTGCAAAAGTAGAGAGGATCTTATTAGGCTGTGCACAAATTACATATTTGCATTTAGGTGGGTATCATCCACAGAGGTCTAGGCAGTGAATGGTGAACGGTGTTTTATTGGCTCACGTGATCTCTCTGCCTAATGTTTTGTGATATTTCCTCTGAAATGCTAATAATTAATATCCAGTATTTTTTTCTTTTTGCTAGCACTTCAGAATCTGTGAAATAAATGAAATGTGAACCATGAGTACAGTCAACAAAACAGAAATGCATGCTGTGTGTGGTTTTCTTTAGCACTCTGATCACTTACTAGGATTTAACACAACTGATGATCTCAGGCTGCATTTCTTATGACAGTAATTTTTACATGACAGTCTGCAAGCTCTTTTCTGGTAACCTTCCTTCCTTAAAACAGACAGTGTACAAATGAAGTGAAGAAAGCTTGTGTCTATCCTTTTAGTCTAAACAGATTCTCCTTTACTGTAAAACCCTTTTCCTTCTGGATTCCTTTCACAACCACTACTTTCAAGAATAATAGAGTTCTTAAAACTTGAGGGCTTTGTTTGTTTATTTGGGGGGGGGTTAACTTATTTCTAATATATTATAATTTCTTTCCTGGACTGCAATAAAAATTAGGGAGATTGAGTCGTGTCATTCTGCAGCTCAGAGGTAGAAGTCTCTAATTAAAGCTCACTAGTTACAAAGCAGGGTAAATTATATGAGACATAAGCACATAAAACACAGGAGAAGGCTTTTTTTCAGAAAGAGTTACACCCTTTTAGGTGTAAAGCAATAGATCTGCGGAAGAGAAAACATGCTTGATGGAAGTTTCTCCCGAGGACCACACCAGACAAAATTTCTGCACAGATTTTTTAGAGTTGGTTTTAGAGTTTTGTTTGTTAATGCCACTTGTATTTAATTTCCTGATAATTAAAAATTGTATTGTATATTGAATTTATACTAGTAACACACAGAACAGTAATAAAAACTAACTAAATTTCATCAAGGAAATAAATGAGAACTTGTAGTCTGCACCATATCACAACTTCCAAAATTTGCTTTGTATAGATTAGTGAAGGTATTGTTGTTGGCTTGGGTTTTGGAACAGGTGGAGTGTTTTGATTTTTTTTCAGAGAGGCTAGTTTTGCATTTGAATGGAAACCACTTCAAACTACCAAACATTTCAGTGCAAGCTGCATTGCCTTCTGAAAAACATTTCATGCCTTATATTTTGAAAAAAAGTGTTTGAAAGGTTTACTCCCTATACCTCACTACACCTAAAGCCAGCCAGCAACAGAGGCAGAACAAAAAGGGGTGGAGAAAAGGCATGTTCTTAGTCTGTTTGCCTGCTTAATTTGCTCAGCCACAGGTGAGCTTGCGCTACACACACTAACCTGGGCAAGTATAAGCCAGGTCTCACCCGAAAGCTGAACGCCCACTTTAGCAGAGTGCTCTGCTGAACCTAATGTGTTCTGTCATGGATCTACGGCCTCAGCAGACAATGACAGCTAGGTCTGTGGATATCTTGTAGATGAATGATGTTACTGAAATTCAGTAATCTATTAGAAAAATGAAATGGGAATAATTCATACTGCTATTCAACCCTCAGCCTTTCATCAATTTGGTATTATAGCTTTAAAAATGTCTAATGAAAGAAAAGATTAGGGAAACAGTGAATCATTACCCCTGCTCTGCTGGGTAGGGCCTTAGAAGAAAAAAGTGTCATTGACTGTACGTTAATAAAGCAAGGCAAAACAATTCTCAATCTTTCTGAAGTTATTAAGAATAGATATTCGTATTTATATGATTTTTATTATTTAGATTTAGCACTGCAGTACCACCTGGTGACTTTAAATGTCAGCATCCAAAAGTGCTCTGCATTGTAACAAATACACTGTAGGAGCAAATGCTTTACTCGACTGGCTGTCTAAGTAGTCTCAACAAAAAAAGAGTGTAAGGGGAAAACAGACGTTGAAGGGACTCATCAATGCTCACAGAAGCTAGGAGGTCTATGGCAGAATTAAGAGACTGTCAGGTCTCCAGGCTGTTGATGCTGTACCTTTTTAAAATTCTTCAAATACTATTTTGTATATTCTTTATAACCTTCTGGGTTTGCCTCAAGCTTTGAAGAAAAAGCCGTGCAAGCAAGGAGGTTAAAGCTGACAGAGTCTCACTGTCTCACTGTACACATGGCTCCATCAGCTCCTGTTTCCATGGACACACTAGTTAACTCCATGACTTTTTGTTGATAGTGTCTTATTAGAAGGTTATTTCAGAGAAAACTGGATAGGTGTCAGGGAAGGAAAGTTTGTAGAAGAACAGATCTTGTGAAATCCAGTGGAGACTACTGATTTTCCAGAAGGTATTTATTCCCCCAAGAAACCGATAGAATTTGTTTTACCTCTTCTAAATATTCTCATCATTTACCTTTCACCTTTATTTTATTCTGCCAAAGTATTTGATATGAGAGTTTGAGATCTCAGTTAGCTGTGTAAAATGAGAGATTATCTTGTCATCTCATTTTTAATCTCTTTTGATTCTGTAAATTGCAATGGCAAAAGAAGTAGTACCTGAAGTAATCTCCTGGCAGTGGCTTCAGCCTTTTATGGCCCATGTTCACAGCTATACTCAGTCTCTGATTTCTTCACTGTCATCATTTACAGCATCAAAGGGACAGTTATCTCGCTTCTGCTCTGTAAAAAATATCAAAGCAAGTTCATTAGATTGTATACTCGTACTTGGCAGTTTGTTTTAGAGGTCTTTTTTTAATAACCAGTGGAAAGTAGCTTGCTTTGGTATAATTAGCACTTAATATGTTCCAAAAAATGAAAAGCATTTGTTTTTATAAAGTTATTTTTTGCATCTCAAGCTGAAATGTTCTCTCCTTCCCCAAAAGGGGAAAAAAGTAAACCATTCACATCACTTTGCAAAACAAATCAAATCTCACTAATACTTATTTCACACCTATAGAGCAAGAGATGATTTATGAAACCTTTGATGAATAGCTTTCCAGGGCACAAAATTCATTGCTCTACTTTGAAGAGCCTTTGGGAGTAAAGGGAAAGTGGAAGTAATTGAAGGGTCTCTGTGGTCAAAAATAAATGAAGGTAGATCTGCTGAAGACAAAATAATGTAAGGAGCTCCTGCTGAGCCTTTAGTATGAACATACTAAAGTAAAAAATCTCAGTCTCAGACAAACCAAACTGCAGTCCTGCCCGCCCCAAGTCTCACAAGCATAATGACTTTGAAATGAAAGCATGACTCAAGATGTAAAAGTCAAATATGGGGGTTTTTACAACAGTAAGGTGAATCACCATCATGGATCTAGGCATCTTGACTTAGTTACTCTGATGGTATATCCTTTTATTACATCACAGATTTTTCTGGCTACTATAAGTTTTCTTATCTGATCTAAACTTTTTGAAAAAAAGTAATAATTTTCTATTAAATATTACAACAGGAATATTTCAGACCCTATTGCCTCACTTCTGCAAAGAAATAATTCATGTCCAGTTCTTGTAGCGGCTTCATAAAACTCTAATATTTGGCCATCTAGTTTCAAATATAAAATGACACCTCAGAATGATTCATCTCTCAGATAAGAAGTTACTTTTCTTCAAGAAGAAAAATACTTGCAAAGAGGTCAGTACCTAAAATAATTGCATTTGCACATTAAGATCAAAGACTGAGATTTTAGGTATATTTGTAGGGCAATAATATCACAACAATGACACCTGGATTAATTTATGTGTTGTCATTATTTTTGTCAGAGATTTTTACTTCCTTCAGCAACCTACCCTCCCTGTTGCTATTTGTTGTCTGTAACATTTGCTTCTCATGGCAGTATGAGAAAACTCTCTTAGGAATCCAGCCTCACCTAGGCCCATTTTAGCAGCTTGTAGGAAAACAGCAAATAAAAGGACAAGGGTTAGGATTTGAATACATGTCTAAGAACCAGAACAGTTCACAAATGTAACAAGACTGTGACTTTTTGTTGGCGTTACACCCTATCCAGGAGCAAAAATAAAAAGTATGGTAGGAAGGCTAAACTTGATGTATGGGGAAAAGGCTCTAGGAAGAAATGACAGGGGACTTTTTGTGTTATAAAGACAGATTTCAGGAGCTGAAGTTCTGCAGGTGATATTATCCCATTGTTTGGCAACAAATTTTCCAAGTACTTGAAAATCTACATTATATTTTACGTTGTTTTCAGAAATGCTGTGGTTTGTAAGAGTCTGAGCATGTTAGTGGTCTAAGCTAAAAGTCTTAAGCAATTTACTTCCAAGGCAGAATATAAAAAACTAAACCTATTCCCTACCTCCAACTGGTAATGTGTATCTCATAACCTATTGATTACTCTGCTCCTTCCCCACTATCCTCCTAATTCCTCTTCACACCTTCTGGCCACATCCATTCTAGTGTGCCAGCTGGCCAGGACACAGCCTCAAGCATTGCCCTGCAAATGCCAGTATCATTTTGCTGTTAAGGACACTTCTTGGCACAGCTTTCACAAGCACTTTCCCAAAACTATTACATTCCCAGGCAAGGGATATTACTGGCGCCAAACTGTTCCCAGTAAACAGTTTGGATGAGATCCCCCTGCTCTAGGAAAAGTGAGTTTAGCAGTATGATACTGATTATGTCACTTGCACTAAGGGCCCAGGAAAAGGTACTGGACCAATTTGCTATCACTGGCTCAAAAGGCTAGAAAAAGAGTGAAGCTGGTGACATTGACCAGTAAGCAAGTCCCAGACAGCTCCCAAGGGCTCTACTCTTTCCCACTGTACACTTTCCCTCTGCTGATATTTTTGCCAAAATAAGGAAGATCACAACATGAAAACTTCATTTCACCTGTCAAAATAAAGTGTTTTACACTCTGCATAATGTCTATTTAAATAGTGAGTAACAGTGTTTAACACTCTAGCAGCACATCAATGCACATCTCTACTTAACAAAAATGAAGAAGTACAGAGCAACAGTGCAACCTTTTATCATAGATGACCCCATATCCAACAGCAACTGCTTCACTTCATCCCATTGAATGAAAGCATCTAGTGGCATATGAAGAACTGGGAGATCATGTCCTCATTAAGCAGCAAAGACCTGTGGGTGACACCTGACTTGCATGCTACTACTCCAGCCACTTTACATATATGCAGTATAAGCACAAATTGTCCCTCTACTCTGTCGGCTCCTTTGGAATATAGCCCATTTTTCCTCTGCCCCTTCTTCCTCTCAGCTCTGTTTCCACAGATGGAGTGGGCTCTTTCCTCTTCTCCTCAAACACTTCAGGATGGAAACTTGGTTTTGTATTGCTCTGTGGGCAGTGGTGGGCTGTTGCAAGCAAATCTGTCATCAGCCAGGGGAACAAGGAGTCAGAAAAGGTATTTCCAAGGGTGTCCCCTGACTGTATATGTTGGTGCTCAGAGACTTACACTAGGTCTCTGAAGTCATAAAATAGCACTCTAAGCACTGAGAGGTGTACCTTCTCTTCAGCCTTACCTGTGATTCAGCACAATTATAGAGCAATGAACTCCCCCACCGTTTAGGGCTATGGGGCTGAGGATCCATAGCCGTGAGCAACCCTGGCCAAGCAGCCAGTGGCAAGGAAGACCCTAGGGTCTCCACTTTTTTGAGAATCTCAGTTACAGAGACAGGCAACACTACGTGGTGAAATGAGAGAGATCAGCTCAATGAAGAGGCACAAAGTCACACTAGGTCAGTCACAGCTTCAGGCCCCTCCTTCCTCACAAACAGACATGGTTTGGGCATATATATAGGTCTCCAGTTGAAGTAACAGTGATTTAATGGGATAGAGTTTACAGGAAACTGAAATATCCCTTAATAGGTTGGTTACGTGTGCTCTAGGGACCTTGGATAATTAGGATTTCCTAAGAAAGCAAGGCATCAGGATAATTACATGGCTTTTAATAGAACAGTGCCCAAGAAGAATTGACATTGACTATTTTGTAATATTCTTTCAGCTGGAGCTGGAAATGATCTCACAGTGCAGTTTCAAAGTCTGTTGTTATTGACTATGAATATTTGTCAACACAAATTTTAGAATGAGTAAAAAACTGTATTTCATCTCTTACAAATCTCAAACAGAAGATGAACGTTAAAATCTGAAACAACAAGCAGTTTGAACAGAGACACATGTAAGAGTTTTTGGGTTTTAGTAAATCAGGTTGTTTACTGATTTATGCTATTAACTTCTTATTATTGGAACTCATTAGTAGTAAGAATATTGTCATTTAACAGTGGTGTTTTTCAAAAAAACAATGAAAACTTTTCTGTAAAGGAGACAATTTTTCTCCTGCTGTTCCACTGCCTACAACTGCAGTCATAGTTATTGCGCATAATCAATATTGACCAGTTAAGCAAAAGACTTATTGCATGATAAATTAACATCCTTACCATGGTCACAGTATTTTGCCTAGTTCCAAAATGCCTGAATTAATTCATGTCCTTTGGGAAACAACATTTTTTAGATTTACTGTACCTGTTGCTTAAAGATCAATAAACATTTCAGTAATGTATATGATTGCTGATTGTGACTGATATAATTTTAACCACTGTGATAAATATGAAATATAGTCACCATAAGAATAATGAAAATGTAATGAAAGGCAGTCAGACTTGCAATAAAGGAAGGATAGTAAATGCCAGAAGAGTATTCCTATTAGATGTCAAGCATAATGTCATATAAAAGAGACAAAGTTAAATGCTTTAGCATTACTGTAATTTCAATTTAGAAGATGAAATGAGATTGCTAACAGCAGCTACTGCTTCAGGATAGAAGATGGTTAATTAAGGTAGCTAACTGTGATCTCAGGAGTTCACCTGGGGTCCAGTCTTGTTCCCACTGAAGCCAGTGACAGCAAGATCAAGCTTTGATGAGGTTCCTGGTATCAGCATGAAGTTTGGTCTGCTCTAAGAAAACAAATAATCAAAGCCATATAAAATATTAGCCATCTCCAAAAGCTGTGTTTTTCTCATAGCTAGCCTGAACATGTAGGAATTATTTGCATTACTGCATTGTTAATTACTACTATGTAAAAAACATTTTCATCAAAACTACACTGTTACTGTAAATGGGACTTTTGACTAATTGAATTTCCTCAAATAGATTTGTTTCCATGGAAATGCATTACTTTTAACAAAATAAAAAGATCTAAAAGCCAAAAAGCTCTCTCAGACATCCCTGTATGTCCCAGCTCTCCACCAGTCACAATTTTCTTCAGGCACAATGCAGTTCACCAGCAAGACAGACTGCGGTGCTTGTGGGAAATGTAGCAGAGAGCCCAGCCCGAGGGGGTCATGAGAGGACAGGGCACCTGAGCCACTGCATCAGTAGTTCCTGAGAGACCATGTGGTGGGCTTCACAGACAAAGGCAATTTTCCAGGACTTCGGTGTTGGTGTTGTTTGTTTGAGGGGTGGGGAGGGAGGAGTTGCTTTGGGTGTTTTGGGGGGTTTTGGAGGGTTTTTTTGTCAAATATTGACATTTTCTATGGAAACACATTGATCAAACAAAAGCAACACACTTTTGTAATTGTAGCTATAATTTTCTGGTCCCTTTTAGTAGGGTATTTATCTAATACCACAGTGCTGGCAAGGATCCTCAGCCACAGATTTGGGGTCCAGACTACCTCAGGGACTCAGCAAGAAATCTCTTTGAGTTTAATGAAGAACATTATTCAAAATGATTACTGTCAATCTTCCACTGGAAGACAGTTCACAAAGTCATTGGTCTGAATGCTAGAATATTTAGGCTATTTTCTCTCCCAGCTTACCTCTCTGTAAAACCTGTTTAAAAACATTCCTGTTTTTAAACAGCTTTTCCCCTTCCCTACTCCTTGCCTTCATCCTGAAACAGTAACGGTAACATGATTTGCTTTGTGGTTTAAACACGCAAGTTCTTTGTCTCCTTAGCAAAGGTTGCTCCCTTCCTCTGATAATCCCAATAGCTCTTCTCTGTATTTGTCCCAGTCTGAGTTTATTCCTCGTACATGTTTCTTTTAGGTAGAAAAATACTGAAACTGGCATATGTTACTAATTCATAGTTATCTTGAGATCAGCTGCTCCCATTTGCACCTTCCCCTCTGAGCTTTTTTCCAACTCGCATGCTGTCTGCTTACTGCACAAGTTTTCTTATTACCCCCTTAGCAAAAACCCCTTGTTCTCTTTATATCTGTGTATCATTTCATTTCTATTAAACCATATCTCAGAGTCATGAAGTTCTTCATATGTCATATCTGTCTCCTCTGTATGAAAGATGTCTCTGAACTTCACACCATCAACAAATTTCATCAGCACACTGACACTTCTGGTGGCAAGGGCATTTCAGAAAAAAATTAAAACTCAGTTCCGCAAAGAACTTTTGAATTACACCACTAGTAATTTCCTACAAACCTGACAGTTTTTCCGTCAATGCAACTTATTCTCATCTTCTTTTACCCAGTTGATATAATGTGTCACAGTTCTCTTGGTAACCCTCATCTTCACCCTCTTAACTCATAATTTCCCATGTGCCACTATGTCGAGTGTTTTTCTAAAGTCCAAAAAAATATGTGATCTACTACATTTTGTTTGTCTAGAGAAACAGCTCTCATCAAAAGAAACCTGCCAAGAAAATCTAGCACATCCTCTCTTTGGTAAACCTCAATGGCATTTTTCCATTTCCCACTGTGTTTACAATTCCTTTCATTCTTCCCATTTCCTAAATATGACTGCAGGCATTTGTTACTCCCCAGTCACGTAGTCTATCTGTCCTTACTGAACTAGTTGGCTAAAAATGTCTGATAGAGAATCTGAGTTTTGATACAATTTTAATACCAAATAATTTATTGGCTGTTTTTAAGGAATAGAGTTAACCTTTTTTTCCTTTTTCTGTTGAGTGCTTGGGGGAGAACAGGGTAAATCCATTAGTACCACTACAGTCAAGCTTTTTCCATCTCCAATGGCTGAACCTTTATTTATTATTAATTATTTCCTAGGGAAAGACGGATTGTTAGAGGATTGTGTTAGACTAAGTAAATAAAAAAGGATCATATTGTTCTGCTTTGGGATCTAAGTTTAGAAATGGGGTTGAGACTTGGAAATACTTTAGCTAAAATTGAGTGACTTTGAAATTCAGGTAGGGAAAAAAAAGTAAAAATCCAATGCCATGTTTCAGTAGGTCTGTCAGTTTGACATCGCAGTGCTTAAAAATATTCCTTTTTCGTGGCATGTCCTCAACCCTCGAGATGCTTCACCTCCATTCACGGAATGTCTAGTTTAGAATAGGAAAAACAGATGTTTTGACCAGTAACTTAGTACTGGTGTTTGGTTATTTTTGTTTTATAAAAGTATTTTCAATCCTGATGGATTCAAGAGGTCCTAGGGGCCCTGAACAGCTCTGAGCTTGTTCACTTCCTCTGAGACTTCTTATTTAGTGCTCCCGCTTGTGCTGAGCATCTGAACTCCACAAGTCTCATCTCCCTGATTGTCACAGCAGGACCAACACAAGTAAAGCTCTTTTATAATTTTTGACAATTCTAGCTACTTGGCTGTGGGTCCTTCAGCTGGGAAATACAGATTGTTCACTTTCTGAAAAGCAAAGTTGAAATCTACGTTACACCCAGCTCCACAACTGAAAAGCTGGAGGGCTTTTTTGTTGAATGCATTTTCCCTGGGATGTGCATAGCTTTTCCCATCTCAAAGATCTCCATTTGTAGATCAGTCTGTAGTTCCATAAATATGAGAGCTTTTTACTTTGTGGTAACTTTTTTTTAGCACCCGCATGAAAGTTCATGATTTTGAACAGATCAAGTGATCTCTGATGATCTCTGAAAGGAACATCTCTCAAGAGAAGTAGGTTGAAGATCTGCTTGGAGAACTCATTCAAAATCCTCCATCCAAAAGCTCTAGGGTGATCTTCTGACAAATTTGATCACAAGAAAATAATTCTGATTCTTTCAGGATTCATTAGTTTTGGGGTGCAATGGGCATTTTGCACGGTATGGGTACACTAAATCCAGTTTCTGTATCATTACATGACACCATACTCTACAAGTAGCTTCCTGCCAACAATTTTTTTCTTTATTTCTCTGGTAAAAACATTTTTCCCTTCATATCATAGGGCAGTTTATCTATGGATACAGAATTTTCCTGGGGCGATCTGAAAAGCAAAATAATTACTTTCATGTTTTATATGTTCTACTTTCCACAATACTTTAGTAATCTAGCTCCTTCACTTTATTTATGGAGTTTGATACATGTTCCTAAAATTTGGATAGGGTGTGAATACATATAAGTGGTTTTTTTACCAGTAAAATAAGCAAATTAATAAAACACTTATGAAGTGTGTATTAAAAGGACAAAGAGGATAGAAATTTCCTTGTCACTTGTCCTCTGATTTATCTCAGAAAAAGTGAGTGGGGAAATTTGAGGGGGCAAAATTCTGCTCTCAATTAGAAATTTGAAACCCCCTTTGAAACTAATGAGAGTTCCTTACACATATATTAGACCAGAATTCTGCCCACAGAGTTTTGAAATGAAGAAGATCTATTTATTTATCTAATCCAGATTTCATTCAAAGTTAAAGTCTTAAAGGTTCGCCTGTACTGTAGAGTTGCATCACTGTCTAGCAATATGTTTCTGTTTAAAAAAAAATAAAATAAGTAATATATACATAATCAAATAGCTATTCTACTATGGATAGCTGCTCTTATACCACAGAAAAAGATTGTATTTCTGTAAAATCTTTATAACAGTCTGACTGAATACATTGTATGTGGTTATGAGAGTGTAAGTATCAAAGTTTAACAGGAAAAATTTATAGCCTTAATACAATACTTTTACTGACAGAATCTTACTCTCGAACCAGGGTTAATACCATGAATTTTAGCCCAATTTCTCAGAAGTGATTAAGCTCAATGTTGAATCTATTACACAGCTAGTTCAGAGTAAGGTCCTGGGCATTTAGGTTCTCAGTTTCAGGTCTGAATAGACATTGTTTCTATGAGCAAAGGTAAGAGATTTTGGAGTAATAACACGTGTGGTTGCAGAAATGTTTTTTTTAATCCCCTAATTTCATTTGTCATAAAATATTTTTAAAGATGGATCTAAAAAAAGTATATAGTCCTAAGTGACTGGCGATACTATTGAAAGACCATATACCCAGCAGATAAGAGTTAGACCACACTCTTTTTTTATCTCTGCATCAGCTGCCCTGTGCTCACAGAAACGCAGCCTATTCCCAACCCAGGAGAAATGTAGTGGTCCTATATATATATACACGTAGGAGAAAGGCATTCATTACACTGAAGGTAGTTCCATAGAAATGCATTAATTTGCATTCCTACAAGCATCCCATCACCGAAATCAAGTGGTGATATGTATAAAAACGAGGAAAAGATTTGGCAATTCTTTATTCCTCTTTGCAGAAATGACTGCCAAAACTGGTTGTAGTACTGAATATTAGTACTGCAGTATATCAGCAGGATGTGAAATATTAGTCCTGCAGTTTTTTCTGGTTTTGAGAGGAAGTATTTTGCATTTCTAGAAGTTCATTTATTCGTTACAGAAAGGAAGTTTGGAAGCAAAAGTTTAAGGAAGTCCACAACAAATCCCAGAAATTTGCATAAAGTGAAGGTGGAAGGAAGCTTATTTTGAAATTGCTTCAAAGAAAAATAGGGCAGTATTATTTCAAAAACCCCAAGGTCACAGTGATTTTAGATAACTCCACTTTGGTCATACTTTAAAAGGGCAAATAAATATTTAAGGAAAAATATTTCAGATGTACTTTACAGAGTACTGCTACTTAAGCTGATTTTTTTGTCATTAAAAAAACAACAACAACAAATTCCCCACATCAACCAAAAATCAAGAAGGCAGCCACCCTCCCTGGTATGTTCAGAGAGGTAGATGAAGAAGAGCGAATGCCCCAAGGATCAATATTCTTTGCTGTATCAGAATGAGGTTCAGGAATACTCTGGGTACCTGAACTTCCATCCTTTTCACTTTGGAACCACAGATTGTTAGTTTGAATGTTTTTATTGTTCAAGCTATCAGGTAGGAAGTCAAGTGCAAGATCATTTAGTACTTCACAAGTCAAAAACACTTTGATCAAGAGAATGTACAGCTTTAAACACTGAGATTATCACAGAATAAACTAAGGTCAAGGATGTTGTACTTGCAGTGTTATTGAAAAATGGCGAATGTATATAAACCACATGGAAATGGAAAGAATATGCTGTACACATACAGTCCAATAAGCCAGCGATGACGCCAATTTTACAATTTCTGCATGATATTCCTCACAAATTACTATTAATTCTCTTCAAATCTTGCCATATCTTTGCATCCTACAGAGTCTAAAAGAACTATCAGGAGATTTTGCAATAAAGCTTTAAGGATGGAAAGAATAATGCACACGTTAACAAGAAAATAAGTGGGTCACTGTGGTAGAGATTATCAACATTCTCCAAGCTGCAGAAGATACACTAGGGTATTTTATTGAACAATATCTCAATACACAAACACACTTGCAGTAGAGATGCTATTAAAGCGTGACCTTTAAACAGAACTAAGAATATACAAAACACTGAGCACTAAAAATACTCTCTGATTTCATAAACTCACTTACCATTCACAGTGAATGAACACATCCCACAGAAGGTAGCCAGTCATTTCAGAAGCCATATGAAAAAAGAAGCACTCAAAGAGAAGAGAAAAAAGTATATATATAAGCTCATGAAATGACAAGCAGTGTGTCACTTCCCAGCATTTGCCACTTCACGGCATGTACATTGAAAGAGTAGAATTGCTCTCATGCGCATAATAGGACAACTGAACTATATTATAAATTCATTTACAGGGTTAAATTACAAAACCCAAAGATGGGTCTGCATGAAGCTGGTTTACAAAGCAGTGATACCTGCATATTCTGGCAGGGTTTCCATCCTTATCAAGATTTTGAAGTGGTTAACTTCCCTTTAAAACCTGAAAGTTGTTCTCACCCTGCCACCTGGGAGTAAAGTCAGACGGATTCTTCAAGCCAGGCTAGACATACTTCATAAAATTGTCCCCCTTGTGAATCTTGGCAGTGGACACAATAACACTGAGAGCTAAACATGAAGTTCCCACCAGAAACCCTCTACTTCTTTTTAGAAATCTCTCACAAATTATTGTGCTAATCCTGTGACTGGAACTTGCATTTCCTGAAACAGGCTTAAACTTCTCTACCAGAATTTTTAAAAGCAAAATGGTTGTATATAAAGACAGGACACCCCCTGTCAAAAAACCTGGCAAACACAAGAAATAATTCTTGCATACCTATGGAAATTGTGTATGGATGCATTTTACTTCTTGGTAAAATAGAAAAAGTGATATTCAGGTGAAAAATGAGCTTATAACTTCATAATGACATTCACATTTTTGAGCAAGACTCAGGTCATCTGGGCATCAGCTTCCAAAATACACTTGTTTCTTCCTTCTCCGTATAGAAAGGAGATGCATGAAGTGAGCCTCCGACTTACATTTTGTTTGTTTGCTTGTTTGATGAAATGATCAAACTACAGAAAGAAGGGAAATTTCCATTCTCATATGAAATATTTAATTTTATCAGAAAATACTATTTTCTATCCAAATGAAACACAATCCCCCAACATATCAGCTCCTAAACAAATTTCTTTTTTGTAGCTGACCTGGTTTCAGTTGGATTTATCTACTTCAGAGTCAAAGACTTTCTAAACATCCTGGGAAAAAAAGGATTAATTTTCTGTCTATTTATTATGGCCAGGCAGAAGTAGCTCATTGTGTCACATGACATCCACAAATTATTCTACAGATTTTTTTTTCTTTTGGAAGTAGAAATACAGGAAGCACTTTCAAAAATCATGTACAGAACAGGTTAGATAAAACACTCATATATCTTGTTGCTGTTGATGACCAATAGACTGTTTCAAATACAAAAGAAATTATATGCAAAAATCAAATGAGAAGGAAATGAGAAAATATGAAGAGTGAAGTCTGAGGAAAAATACAGATACTGTAGTAAAAGGGTTGAAAGAAAATATGGTTTTTCAATTACCTGTTCCTATATACATTAAATTACAAATTTGTTATATTCTTACTGTTATAAATCAGACAGGATTTATTTATTAGGAATTTTAATTACGCGTTTACACACTTAGTCACACATAGATTGAATGTTTCTATTGTATGACTTTGTGATAGATTTTTCATATGAAATAGTCTATTGGTCATGAACCAAATAGAAAATGAAAAATCAATGCCTTCTCAATGTATTCATCCTGCCTTGTAATTAGTATTTACAAGCTAGTGATTATTTTTTTACAGTCCAAAAAAATATGAATGGCAAACATCAGATGTTTCATAATTTGAAACTCCTTGCCACTGTGTTCTTCTTTAGTGTAGAATTTAGCAGTCTGAGCTCAGTGGTTGATGGTTCAAATTGTTTTCCCCTATATTTTTTTCATGGCCTTTTGTTCTTCAGTCACAAAAAACTTTTTAATGTGTTTTCCCTGCTTAAGCAAATATTAACTTGTCAGCTTGTACCTAAATTTCACCAAGAATTTGCTACTGCATTTCATTTTAAGAAAAGCTTTAATGATTAAAAAGTGTGTCTCCTGGAAAATGAGTTTTACAAATATACAGTAATGTGTTCCAACAGTGAATAATGAATAGCTAATAAAAGATATTAAACAAAAAGGATGTAAAAAATGTGTTTTAGATATCATTAAAAGATTACACTGTCTTCCCTGCCTCTGTTACATACAGCAGCCTGTAGCGAACAGCAAAACTTGATAATAATTTCTTTAGATATAAAGAGATTCTACTATTGGTTTCTTCTCTTTAAAAAAAATAATGAAATCCTAATGAGAAACTAACGGTTTCTTTGAGTGGTACAGTAATAAGTTGATTTGTGACAGAAAATTACTTATTCTGTGTTTCCACAGAGATGGTAAAAGATTCCAATTCTTAAATGAACATTTATCTTATACCTACTTATTCCTATATTCCAGGCCCCAAAAACTGTTAAAGACTGTGAAAGCAAGAAACAGTCCCTAGAACCTCAGCCCTGAGGGGTTGTAGCTACATAGCCTTCCCATGTCTTCTTCTTCAGACAGACGTCGCTTCTGAAAGTAATTTTAAATGAACCTTCAGATCCGCTCTATTGGGGTACTGCTGCCCAGTTATCTTTGCCCACATCACTATGACCTTTTGCACAGGAAAAAATTCTGATTTCGGTGCCTGAAAGAGCACCTCAAGAGCACATTTTGTAGGACAATGGAAAAGCTCATGTAAGCCAGCGTATAGCAGAACTGATGTCATTCTGTTTAGTTATTGACTTAAAAAAAGCAGTGGTATGCTGTAACACTTTCCAGCTTGTCACACTGGATTCATCTCACAGTTCTTGCACTGAACATTCATCTCTATCAATATTTCTTCAATGGTATCTGTCAAGCTACTAATAATCCAACTCCTTTTACCAAGAAAACAGTCAGTAAATTACATATTGATGTATGCTTTACACTATAACACAGTAGTTAGAGGATCCACTAAGATGCAGAGGAACCTGGGCTAAGTTCCCTTCCTAGCCTGATGGGAGATAGACCTATATCTCAAAAAGATTTCATAATCACTGGAATATCAGCTATTCTGGGTGAGGTACCATGAGAAGTTGATCCATTTTGCATGGTGAATAAAAATATTTATTTGCCAAGAGGCGCACAGAAAGAGAACTTTAAAGATGTCCCTAAGCTTCATCCATTTTACAGAGCTGAGAGGTATTCATGGAGAGAACCCTATCACCTTTTCTGATGGCTTATTGGAGTCTTCCTGTGGGTTACTGTTAGGTCTCCTTCCCTGTCCTTTTCTAGTCATTCTCCTAGAAATCGCGGTTTGGAAAACTTTGTCATTCAAGATTCAGCAGCAGCTGCTGCTCTCACTCTGTCTGGGGAAAGGATGGCTCACGGACCTGGGCAGCACATTTGCCCCTTGTCCCAGGCACACACCTCTGACGTCCCAGACTAAACTGCCCTGAATCCATTCTGGGTCAGAACTGCCCTGCCCTGGGACCAGCTATATCTGCAAAGGTCCCACACATCCTGGTACAATGCCATAGCAAAGGACTTCTTTGCCACTTGATACATTAAAGAAAACATATTACAAGAAATATTACTAAAATTAACAATTACTTCTGTCAACTTGTCTTGTATTTTACAGCTATGATCTTCAATGTAATCTTATTAATAATTAATGCCACAGACAAAATAACATGAATAATATTAATACATATTTATACTCCACAGCTTTGAATAATTTCATATACACTTCTTATGATAACAAAGCTATGGAATTCTTTAAAATTCTAGTAGAAATTGTAGAAAAAGAGTACTGTATAAGAACTTCAGATTGAGGTCCTGTTTTTCAGCTCAGCCAAAACAGTTCACAGATGTCACCGCTGAATGCTGAAATGCATTTTTCAATGCCTCCACCAGAATGCATTTCAGTTTCTCCACCGAAATGAACTGCTCAGGTTGAACAAAGCCACTGTTTAAGAAGTACTGCAACTTAGCAATACTGCTCAGAATAAGGATCTGAAAGAGTTACCTCCATCTCCACCTGCAGGGTAGAAGATTAAAGCAAAACAGTTTTGCAAATTAAAGTTGAATGAATGGCAACCACACTGCACTCTCTAGACAACAGTGAAGACCCACTTGAGCAAGCTTTGGACTAGGATCAAATCCTAGCAGAAGCATAGAGGTAGTAGTTCGGAAGGTGGATAGAATTTATCACCTGTAGAAGACGCAGTGAAAATACAGAGCCAATGAGATCCATGGTGATCTCATTGCTGCCAGGGATAGACAGGACAAGCATGGGTCTGTTTAATTTAACAGCAGTGTCTCTAGGGTAGACCTCTACATAGGGGTCTGAGCGTAACTCTGATGTCTACGTGAGAAGTTGAATCAGATCTCTACTACAATCGGACTTCCATTTCTTTCAGACTTTCTTCTCCTGAAGACAGCACCATGCAGAGAACACCATCTCCCTTCACATTTGCTGAAGTTATTGGCTCAAACAGGGCCCTAAAAAAAGAGACAGAACCAAGGCCTGTGAACCTGATCTCTGTGAAGCTTATACATGTAAAAAATTATGTAAGAATTCTACTTTTCTATCAGTGGAAACCTTGAAAACTATCTTGGAGAAGAAGACCACTACAGCCTCTTCCCACCTCATGTAGTCTCAAACACCAAACCCCACCATTATTAAGACTCCGGAAGTCTGATAACATGCCAACTTAGTTTGGGACAGCTTGGCCATGATTTCTTGCACTCACTTCTGATACATCCGAAGCTTCTGAAGGATCAAGAAAAGATTCCTAACCAATTCTGATACAGTTTTCAAACCTCAGGAAAGCATTTCTCCTTCTGAACCTCCAAGTCTGCTGTGGAACTTCCTCAGGAATGAAGCTCACCCTTCTTTCTCACTTGTGTATAGGCATAACCCAAGGAAGAAAATTAGGAAGTCTTCTGAAGTTCAACAGTTATTTTCATACAAAAAAAGAAATTACCAAGACTAATATGTTTGAACAATTGTTCATTGATCTGGCAGTGTTTGAGTATGTATGAAAACTTTTATGTTTGTAACTTAAAAGTTTTCAGAGCCGTATCTGTCAAGAAATATTAATCGTGTGTATGTATAATTTAATTCAGAACTTCTAAGCTTCTGTATCTGCAGAAATCACTTCAAAACAGGAGTATTTATGAGATATTTGATTATTCCTACAGTGAAAATGGACAAAATACAAACAAGAGGAAAAGCTGAAGCAGAGGAAGAAGGGAACAGGTTAGATAACAGAAGAGATAAATTAGAATACAATGATGAAAGGCAGATTATTATTATTTGTGATTATTACATAGTGTGTTATATATATATCATGTATTACATCAATGTATTAATCAATATCTTAATATACTGCTGTGATAATTTCCATCCCTGAATATACTGACTTACGTAAGAATGTTCTACTGTGACCTTGTTGCCATTACCTTATTCCCCAAATTACCATTCTATATGTCTGTGGTATCTTGGCATGATCCTGGTCTTCACATTGTCTGAAGCAAGGATTGTGTTTATTCTCTTGTTTTGTCGGGCCTCTAAATAGCAGCACTAGAAACCACATCAGTACAGTAACTTGTGGTTGACTAATGACAGTAGAGATGTGGTTAATAAGGTTCTGTGCAGTACAGAGCTGTAAACATCCTGTGTCTTGATAGAGAATCTGGTGTTGCTCAAAGGAGGCTGACAAAGTAAAAAGAAGAGTTGCAAGTTAACAGCAATTCAAATGAAAAGGTCAAAATAGGGGGTTTTTCTGCTCTCTGCCTAGAATTACATCAAAGAGCAGAAACTAGAGCTGAGCAAACAGTGTAGAAAACACAACAGTCTTTATTTAAACTTGGTTCAGGCTAGCTCACACTGAACATTTTGCATAAGACAAAAAAAAAAGACCATGAAAAGAACAAAAATTAGAGTGTTATGAAATTCATGTAATGAAGGGAAATGGTGTAAAGGAAACCCATTTTCATTCCTGTGACCACTGGAATGTAGATGTCTAGTAACCAATAATTACCTGGAAATAACTGATGAGTTGAATATGTGTTCTGAATATGCAACACAGTGGGTCAGCTGAGGAAAGAATATTAATTTTTTTTTCCAAAGCTGAGGTAGACTACGTCTTTCTATTACACTTACAGAAGTTTCTTCACAGAGTAATGTAAGAGTTTTAATAACAAATATTGTTGCAATTATTGATGCAACACCTTACACAACAGTTACTAAAAAGCCCTGTTGTAGTTTTCTAAACACGGCATCCTTTGATTTTTTTTCTTTTCTAGCTTTCATTGTATGTTAATATTTTGAATTACTACCAACTCATTTGGTCCAAAAAGAAGAGATTAAAAGAATCTTTCTTCATCTCCTACTGCACTGTGGGACAGAAGAATCCCCAAGCCCAGCTCTGTAGGAGCTGTATGACCATGGGGGAAAAAGAAAAGAGATCTGTACCTAACAGCTTTATGAGATGACGGGATAGACGGAGATAGTGAAATACTCCCCTGTTCCTTTTCACACTATTTATATGGAGAGAAGCAACACAGAAGAAATATTAGCAACCAGTAGAGCTGATTGGAAAGAGTTCTTCCACACTGCAGAGATTTTTATTATTTCAATAGTTTTCTGTTTCACATCAGAATTACAGTGTCCATAGCTGCCACAAAACAGTGAGATTTATGGACCTAAGAACATCTGAAATAGCACATTCAGTTAGGTGGGAAAAAGTCTAAGCTGAGACATTGAGTTATATCACCCAGAATATGAATATAAACCCTGCTTTCACACATCACAGTTGAGTCTGTTACCATAAGCCCATGCAAAAAGGGTTTGCCTAGCATGGAAGTCTCAGTCACAGAACAGAAATCTTTTTTACTAGAAGTGTTAGTAAAAGCAGTCCACGATTCTCGGAGCTTAGGTTTCTATGGGAAGTATATTTAATTCTCAGCCAGCTCTAGTGCACCAATAGTCCTGTGTCGGCACAATAATTTGCGGAGGATTGCTAAAGCACAGAGCCAGTGCTTTATACAGTTGTGTTTGAAAGCAAAAAAAAAAAGTGCTTTTGCCAGTATAATGTATTTTATTGGAAGAAATGGTATAAATTATAGCACAACACTTCCCTTTCCTGGCACAGGCTGTCTCTGCAGAAAAAGCATCTGCCACTAGAACTGCACCAGCTTAACTACATCAACAAACCTGTTGTAATATATAAAATGCCTGGGACAGGCACAATCACTCTAAGAGCATCTTCTGGTGCAAAAGTGGCCTTCAGGTCCTTAAGCTGAAATACATTCCTAACTTGACTGAAATTCAGTCTCTATAAAGAGTTATAATACATGGCACCATCACAATAGGCAAAATATGCTGAAAAGAAAGCAGTCATTGTTACTAAAAAAACGTAGAATATAAAGTCAAGAACCGGTGAATAAAGTGAACAATCCAGAAGAAATGCTTCATTCTTGTTGAAGTTACTGTCGATGCCTGCTATTGCATTGCTGGCCCTTGTATACGATTTGGCCTCTGGACTCTTTCAGATGGAAAGTGGATAGTAATGAAAAAAAGAAAACAACCTAGCAAAGGCAACTGAGAATGCAACGTACAAATTATCACTGGAATACTTTGCTCTTCTCACTCCCATCTTCAAGTTTCACTATTTAGTCTGCCTTTGGATTATAAGGAATTAGATTTTTGCTCAGTTTTCTTTGTTTCCTTTCAGGAACAAATACTTCAAGGTCTAATGGAGATGAATAATGGAAATGTAGAGTCTCAGTTATATTCATAAACAAATGGGTTGACTTCACTTCATTGGAAAATGTGATCTGAGTGTCATGCAGATCATTAAGAAGTCTCTGGTGTATGACCAGTCGTATTTTTCAGGTTTTCATGGAAATATATTCAAACTTTAAAGCAGAGGGTTATTCATTGCTGTCTATTGATCTTTCTGTATTTATACCTTCTATTTAAAAACTTATGATCACCCAGGAAGTGAGTGAAAACAAAACTAACTGGACTGAGATGACTAATCACATGCCATGAGTAACAAACAGTCAAAATGAACTGTGCCGCTTCTGTGAAAGCAGCCTGTGCCAACAGTGACTGGTTAAGAATTATGGTTCATGAGAAGATGCTGTGTTCTCGAAATCCTGCTGAAGGTCAGTGTGTTCCCAAAGTCCTAGATAAAGCAGTCAGGTTTAGTACAGAATGCTTCTTGGCTGAATATTCATAAACACTTGGGGCTGGATCTCATCTGCTTCAGTCAAGGCTTGATTACTGAAATCTGTTTCCATAAGGCCATGGAGAAGGATGAGAACTACTTAAGCCTTCAGAACTTCCCTCATTGCCCTTCTATGTCCAGAAATACCTATGTTGGAATTTGTGATTCAAATTCTATTAAAATTTTGTTTGATATTTCAATGCTTTTTTAAAAACCCCAGGGCAATAACTATGGCCCTGAATCAGCTTCTAGGCAATATAACTTTTGCTGGTTTCCCACTGTCAGAAGATGTGTGAGACTATCTTGGCTGTGATAAATAATAGGGTCACAATAGCAGCAGTCCTTCTTCCTGAACTGAGTTGACACACCAGTCCTGTGCTTCCCAGGAACACTTTAAAAAGTGGAAGTAGTTTTCTCTTGTACTGGTTTGTACCATAAAGTGTCAGAAAGTGTCCTTCAAGTTCAGTGTGCAAGCCATTCAAAGAAAGGAAGCCATAAATGCAGTAAATGTATAATAAATATGTGTGAATAAATAAATCAGAAGTCTCTAAAAAAAATCTTTTCTTTTAAAAATGTACTTACATTTTTTTAGTTACATAAATTCTAGCCAAGGATCAAATTAAAGAATTGTTAATGAAAGTGATGTCTTAAATCAGAACCATAAAAGCCACTGTCAGTAGAAATAACCGAGAAGAGACACATCACACTGCAATGAAGTCCAGCTCCGGTATCAGAGTTATTAGAGTGCGTCGTTTCCTTCTGTAAAAAAAATTATGATTCACAACTACATAAACATGGTTTTCAGAGGAAGAGTGCTCTCTTCTCAGTTTGTCAGATACTTTTCAGGTATAAATCAAAACGTGTCTGCTGAAGCAGCAAGAAGAACACAGAAATACCTTGGTTGAGAACAGCGTCCACAATATTTACATAGTTATCCAAAGAAAAATAGTACTAAATAAATGTTGGGATTTTCAATGTTTTAAACAAAACCAGTAGCTTCTTATAGAAGAAATAAACAATTTCAATTTTAAAATTTTCTTTCTTTCTACTTTGAGAGTCAGAACTTGTCTACAAGAAGAATGAGAATCTTTCTCTTCATAATTCAGTCTTTACACCCAGAGCTGCTGTGCTTGAAAGGCTTTACAGAGAAGATGTGCACCATCTTACGCTGATATTCTTGTGCACTAAAGAAACTCTGAATGTTCTACTGCAGGGAGAGTCCTCACTTCCTTTACCTCATGTAACTACATCTGAAATTCTCTACAGAAAGTAAAACAAGTCCCAGAATCACAACTGAGACCCAGAGTCACAAGAGAAGAAACCTTCTGCCATTCCTTGCTTTTCTGTCAGAATTTTTCCAGTTTACACAAAAACTTTAAAATTCATTTTCTAATAAATTATTTTTCCAGGGTGTTTCAGGTTTGATTTTGTTTTCTTCTACACAGAAACACAGGTTTGAAGAGATATTTAAAGTCAGCTGGTCTTAACAGCTGCTCAAAGGGCCAACTTAGATTAGGTTTACATGCAGTAGTAGTCACTCATCAACAACAAGAGGACAAAAGGCAAATCTAAAATAAGTTTGAAATATGATGTGTTACAATAAAAAAAAAACCTACAACAAGCAGAAGAACTGATGTGGAAAGCTACAAAGTTAATCCCCAAATGCAGATGAAGAGATTATAAACATCTATAAAAGGCACATCTTAACCTGATGTGCACTATATTGTAATGAGGACATCCTCTGGAGCATTATGAAAGATGTGTCCAAAGATATGTCACAGTATTTCCAGGACTCAGAAAAGTATTTGTGCAAAAAAATAATATACAACAGGGTCATGCAGCAGCTGGGATGCATTGGCACATAATGAGCTTGTAACATGTTGTTCCACCTCTAAAGCTCAGACTTGTCATCTTTTCATTTAATATAATAAGAGGTTTGGGTTGTTGTTTTATAAAGTGGGGAGCAGAGCACTTATTCCATTTTCTAAGTGCAATTTTTTCACTGTCCGTTAAATTATTACATTTTGTCCATTTTAAACAATTTACAACAACAGTGAACTATGAGGCATCAGGCACTTGAAACCTCCAGTGGCTGCTGAAATCAGCAATTGTACCTTATTTATCAGGGCTACATCTATGCTAGAAGCCTGAAAAATTCTGAAAAAGCTAGTAAATATTCAGATTTCTTTTTGGGTTTTTTTAAACATACTTTATTCCTGGTCAAAGATGAACATAAACCTACAAAACAAGGGAAGGCTGATTTTAGAATACTGCATACATGTCTGGTAAGCGTTTTCTGTGAAGGATACTAAAAGATGGGGGAAACGTTTAGAGAATAACTATAGAGTTGATCTCAGGTCTGGAATAAAAATACCTTGCACTGACAGATTTAGAGCATACAATTTGTTGAGTCTGTCAAAAGAAACAGGAGCTGGAACTTGATTACAGCATGGAACTGCCTTGGCAGGAAGAAAATAAGTTCAAATGCCTTTATAATCTGCAGAAAAAAGCACACCAAGAAACAACATTTGGGGGCTGAAGCTAAACAAATTAACATTTAAAAATTAAGCATGTATTTCTTCATTCGGCTTCCAAAAGAAAGAAATTCTGTTGTGTCTGTCTTGTCTATCTGTCTGTCTCTACCTGCTCATGCATGAGCCTGTTGATAAATTGCCACCATGTTTGCCACAGCAGTAGATTTATTATCTCAGAAGCACCGTCTCAGAAATAACTAAGTCTCTGCAAGCCAACAGAAAGTAAGCAACTGGAGGAGAAAGACTGTGTAGATTCTCCCCAATGACGGAAAGACACACACTCAGCTCCCATTAGACACCAAAGAATCCCTACTGAAAGAGCTGTTATCCATGATCTAACTATAAGCAAAAGCTTCCATTACGGCTAACAAGCTACAAGACACCAGTGAAACTGAATTTGAGACAAATCCACAGGAACACAAGCTGTTGTTTCTACTACTTGTAGAACTAGCAGCTAAAACTGAGGATAATTAAACTCTGGAGCAAAATAAGAAGGAAAGAAATGCACCATCTTAATTTATTGCTATTTCCAATAAGTTCATGTCAGGTTAGGGGTTTTTATGCATGCATGGTAACAGTTTTTCTCTTGGACAGTCTCTCATCTACGCAGAAGAGAATATCAAAGGGTAGAGGAATGGAACAAAGAAGCACCACAATTGCAGGGTCCTTATGTCATTAACAAAGGTAAGGGTTGTTCTTCTCAGAAAAGGGCCAGAAAAAATGGGACAATGGTTATTGCCCATCTCAGTGAGAAAACAGAAAGCTTCAAAGGCACAACTGCTTTGTTAGTCATGCAGACCCCAAGACTGTAGTTAAGCTATGGCTCACATACTACCCTCACTGTTAGTCCTAAATGCAGTGTATGCACACTGAGTGTGATCCACCTCAAAACAGGCAGCATCTGAACAGCAAATGTGCGGCAAAGCAGCTCGCTGTACTCTTGTGCTCATGATTTAACTGCAAATAGAACCATAAAGGAACAAGAAGCTGCTTTGTATAGCCAATAGCTCAATGGCAAGGGCACTCACCTGGAAGGTGAAGTACATGTTTCCAAATCTCTGTTGCTCCTGATTCAGAGCAAGGATTTGCACCTGGATTTTTACATCCCAATCAACTGTCCTAGCCCATAAGTTCTAAAGGCAGATTCACCCTTTTCCTCTCTTCTCCCAGTCCAAAACTGTATTTAACCATTTCATGTAACTGCAGTAATGTCATTAAAGAAAACTGCAAAGGAGATCTTGTCCTTGGAAGTGAGAGCCATGGTCTCAGTTTCCAAGCAGGTCTCCTGCTGCTCGGATGAATACTCCTGCTACTGGCTCAAAGCGGCTAAGCAGAGTGTCTCATCTATGTTGCTTGTGCAAGGTCTGACCCAGCTCTGAGGCCACCTGCCAAATAAGGCCTTGCAGATGATAAGGCAGGGAATGTCCAGTTTCAGGATCCTACCAGGATTTGCAGAAGTGGATTTGACTATGTGACCATGTGCAAACCACTGTCAAAGACCACAGTTCACATCCCAGGTTAACTGACAGCAAGACAAGCGTTTCCAGTAATACAGTGGCACTTAAATCTCGTACATTGGCCAAGAAGCCTATAGGAGCTGTCAAAGTTATGAATCACAGGGCTTCTCCTCACTTTACAAACCTCAAATCATTATCCACTTTTGCACTGCATCATCTCAATTGTTATGTCAAATTAGTTCTCTCCTGGAATACCTCCATTGTTTCTGAGACATGGCTTTCCAAGAGGCAGTCTCCTGATCTGTGCAGATGCTCTGCATTGACAGTTGTGAGATTTTTGGCTCCTTATTCCACTAGACTGAAATACATCCCACATGAATAAGCCAAACTTATTAGGTAATCCAAATTGCCCTGGGGAGGCATTAAATCCTCATCATTAGCGGTCTATAAAGTGTCTCATCCATGCATTTTATCAACTCTGATCATAAATATGTTTTAAGATCATTGAAGACAATACTGAACAGCATCCAGCCTCATCTGAATAATATCAGTACCTCTTGAAAACCCTTCAGTCCATGATTCCCTTTGACAGTTGCTTTTTGGGATTTGTTAGTTAGTGAATTCTTAATCTATTAAATATGTCCTTGAGAGACAATGTAAAGTGACCATTTTTAATCAGAATATCGTGCACTTCTAAGTTAAAGGCCTTATAAAGTTCTATTAGAATTGAGCAATTACTTACCTCTATCAACAAAACTTACAATTTTCATAAAGTGAACTCAGCATCATCATATCCCTAGACTTTATAGGGGTCCCTTGCTCATTGTTATTAGGATGAACTGTAAAAAAATATTTCTTGGCTGAGGTGAACAGATCTGACATGTATTATGGCCAATAGTCTTCATTCCAAACACTCACTTCTAACAATAGCAAAAGAGGTTTTATACCTGCTAACCTGCGAGACCAATGTTTTCCTTACAGCCCACTTTTTTTTATCTTTCAACATGGTTCACTTACAGTTTAATGGGTCACTCACTAATACCTAGAGAAAATTGCTATTGGGGAAGTGTAAAATACTGGAGTAAAAAATCTGTGATGCTATGAAAAAATGGACATTTTAAAGCCTAAAGTGTTTTCTGATTTGAAGCAGAGACTATCTGGCATTTAACATCTGGTTGTTTTCCTTTGCCAACATAATATTTTAACAAGCTTCTCTCATAAACCAGTAGGCTACCAAATACCAGTTCTAAGTTTTCTACCCACCCTGAAATGTATAACGTGAAGAGAACAAACAGAATATTCATTTGATGTATCAGAGGGCTTGAAAGAGAGCAGAGCACAAAAAGCAAAGAAACGGGAAGGTTATGAATGTGAATTATTGCATTTTTCTTGTCCAGGGCACTGATAGTGCCCTCAAGCAAACGTGATTCCATCCAATGGGACAGTTGCCTGAACACAAAGTATAGAGTACACAGTTAGCCAGTTAGGCTCTAAAGCACATTATTTTAACAAAACACGATGGACATTTCCATTAAAATTGAAAAATAACTAGACAAAGAAAAAAACATGAAAACACAAAGTCCTAGTTAGCTGCTTTTATTTTTTTTCCTAGAGTGCTTTTTTTTCCCAGAAGTTTGCCCAAATTAACCCCTTCGGTTCACCACAATGAATTCTTCAAAAGCATCAGCAGATATTAAAATGTCAGCATTCTCTCTTCTCTTCTCTGTTCCTAAAGATGTTCAACTAAAACTTCTGCTGGTATTTCCACAGTCACGAAAAACAGCCAGAAGATTCTTGGTGAAGCTTTAAATTATTGACTGAAAAGAGATCAGAAACCATTGTGCAGCACTGAGCAGAGGCTGATTGGAAAGATCTGATGAGCATTAGTAAGGGTTAGATCTGGTCCAACTTGCCCTTACAGTGTAATCAAAGTTCTATCTCAAAGTTTTGTTGCAGCTCTTATATGAATGACAGCAACAATCTGTTTCCACACAGATTTGTGGCAAGATTGCAGACAAAAGACCTGAGTATTTGGGGCTTTCTTCCTCCTTTGACTTAGAGGCACCAGTTTGCTTCACAGACTACTGATTTCTCTGCAACAGTAGTTCCCTTAATACCTATCTGTTGTTAAAAGGTTGCACCCACTCCAGCCAAGAACAAAATCAAACACAAAAGCAAATAACACTGAAGATCCATCTATGTGAATATTCCTCTCTATTTTTTTGCAATAACAACAATGGAGAACAGCAGAAGCAATTGTTTCTTGCTATCAGTTTGACATAATACAAACCAAGTGGCTACGAAAGAAATATAGTATTAGCTATCCAAGCACGCATTCAGTCTAGTGTGTGCACTCATGTGCACCAAAAAACACAGTGCACTAATGCAAACACAGCTGTTTGAGAACTGGCAGCACCTCATGTACACGGATGGGCAGTAACATGGAGAAAAGTATGTTCAAAAATCCATTCAACATTTCTTCGTTTCACTCTTCTCTCATATACTGGGTTCACAGATGTTTATGACCCTCCCAAAGCAATGCACATAAATGCTCACAGAAGAAGATTTAGTTGCAAAAATATTCAAAGAAAGGAGAATCTTAATACACGGCAACATACATGAGACCTTCCAGCTTTCTGAGGCATAAATGTAGGACACCATTACAGACAGTGAAAAAGACGAAGGAAATCCTCATGTGGGGAAATTAAGAAGTTGTGGGTTTTGTTCTCTGAATATAAATAAATTCTTTAAGATCACTTTCAAAAGTATTTATTGTCCATGTAAACTATCTCCAGTGACATAAATGAAGAAACGCTAAATTTTTGCCAGAACAGAGGTAGCTTTGGCATTGAAAAGGAAGCCAATGGAGAATTTCTTTTTATATGTTTTCATGGGAGCATTTTCTCAGGAAGTATTCATGAATTGATGTTGAAAGCTGTTTGTGGATTTGAGAATCACTCAGTGAAGAAACAGAAAGAGCTCACTGCTACTTCCTATCCTTGGATTAAGGTGGTCTTGCAAAATCCTTATTGACAAAATCTGCTAAATGTCAGTATTCCCATGAATGCATCTTTCCCTCTTTCACACAGAGATTTTTAGCTGTGGCTGCTCCTGTCTCCATGGTTTCTCAAAAGGCAGAGCCAAGGTAGGCAGGGAAGGGACAGCCCTGGAGTCACACAAAGCTGCTCCCAGGTGGTTTCCATGGAACATTTCCAGTGACACATCTTGTTGTACTGTCCATTCCAGATATGATCAAAAGCAAAGCCCCTGGAGACTTTGATCCTGCAAGTGGCCAGAAGGTTGTTGGAAACCAGGCTGGTCACAAGGAACTGCCCCAGGAAGATCCCTTCTTTATTACTATTCTTATGAATAGTAATAAAGAATACTTGGCACAGATTGTGTGAAAATGCCATAAACTGCTGAGATAATTTTACACTGTCTTTACAGGCAATGGCAAAAAGTCTAAGGCAATGAAGAATCAGGGCTACTACATTTGGTATTGTCCCTTTAGGCAAGACTTCTGCCCATGTGATTCTCACTATGGGCCTCCATTTGTGACAGATTTCTTTTTCAGTCTGGTGATGTTTATTACCACCATTGACCCAAAATCTTAACAGAGTTTTGTAATTTTTTAAAAAAAAATCAGTACTTTTTTATTTTTAAAGTTTTCACAGAAAAGATGAGGTTTTCACAGAAAAAGCTGGGTTTTTGCAAAACTTGCTATTTTTCCCTTTTCCTATATCTCTGTAAAGCATTCTCAGACATTTTCCTTTCAGTAAACTTTCTATTAACCTATGAAGTCACATTAGAATGCTTTGTAGACAAGTCTAGCTTGGTTAGTTATAGTGCAGCAAAGTGTCTTTCCTATGTGATTAAAAAATAAATATTAAGCCACCTTAGTCTCAAGATATGGAACTATATTATTAATGGCTCTTGTTTGGTGCCTGACCTTATAAACAGACAGTTGATTTTTGTTGTTCCAAATGAGTATAAATAATTCAAGAAACTGTTTTTCTAAGCAGATTATTACCTATAAAGATGTAGGTCTTAAGACAGCCTTTAGTATAAAATATGTATAACTGCCACATATATTATTAACAGGTATCCAGAAATGTTAGCACGGTACCTTATTACCAGAAAAACAAATAAGAAATCTGATATGGAATTCAGTATCAGAAGAGATATGTGAAAGTAGACTGTTTTTTTCTTAAATGTATCTGCTTTCACTTCATGGGAATTTAAACAAACTTCTGTGTAAGGGCTTCAAGATATTTTGTCTCATAGGTTTTGAGACAGCAGGAAAAAATAGGAGCTTGTCTCACAGAAAAGGAAAAATCACTTCTCACTGGAAGGCAAAATAAGCATATTTGCCATCAAAAGGACAATCTGCTATTTCATTTCTTTGATGCAGTTGGTATTATGATGGTCACAATGTCAGGTTTAATTAGACCAGAGAGTGGTGTAAATGCCAAAAGAAAAAGTTGCCGTACATCTGTTCTAATTTATCTCATGGATATTCCTTCAGTGACTAAGTGAAGAATGTGTCTTGGGCCATCTATGACCCAGTTAGAGAGAGCAGGATGGCTTGTTGCCTTGCGGGTGCCAGGACAGGAGTTGTGAGAAGAAGGTCAAAGGGTGGTCTGAAGAGCGCTGGGGAATTTCCACTCATATGCAAACCTCTGACTGGAGAGAGGTAGGAAAAACTCTCAGGTGACCTCAGTGACCTTGAAAGGGAAACCAAAAGCTGGATCTTCTCAGGCAGTCCTCTGTAGGATAATCTTCAGCTTGTTTGCAAAGGAACAGACATATTGATAAGTGTCCATTTATTGATGCAGAAATAGTTCCAGAAAATGCCAGTCAGAATCCCTACGGGAGGAGGAAAAAGTGCCCTCTTACGTGAACTTTAAACAGGACTTAAGACACTCCACAGGAAAGAAGGAATGATGGCAGATGACTCTTATTAAAGATTCAGCAAAAAGTTTTATATTGACCTGTACTTTCACTATAAATTTTAGAAAAATGAGATGGGGGTGCTTTACAACATGATATAATGAACGATGAGCAAAAGCCGTGTGTGTTTGATCGGCTGTCTTTGAAGTCAAAAGAACAGAGCAGACTAGATGACCTAGCAGATCTTCCACATGTGGTTTTCAAATTTTGGGTCATACAGAAATTGGGGAATGACAGTTAGGAAAACAGTAAAATCATAGTCAACCTGAATATATTTCTCACATGTAGCTGCCCTACAGGTGCCAAAATTCAGTTAAATTGGGCCAGCAAGAATCTGGGATTTTATCTGGTAATGGTTAATAAAAATACTGACAGTCAACACAGAAGAGGACTGGAAAGTAATGTGTTTAAAAAAATAATAAAACAATAAACTATTTGAGAGCTGAGAGTGCTATATAAACAGCCAATTGGAGATGAGTTTGCAATAAGCAATAATGGCCATCAGAATGTCAGTGTAATTTTCTGTTGAATAAGCTAAGGGATCATATCCTGGGGTTTTAGCTTTCCTCCATGTGCTAGGAAAGAATTTAGAGAGGTGTAATTAACAAGCATGATTCTACAGGGATTAGCTGAGGAGAAAAAAATTGTACAGGGATAGAAAGGAATTAGTTAACAGTGCTGTAATGCCAATCGGAAAAAGCAAGGTGCTCAGCTTAGTCAAAAAAAAAAAGAGAAAAAAAAGAGAAGGAGATTTTTTAATAAGGTATCCACATGAATGGGCATAACTACAAAGGAGCAAGATTCAAAAAACTAAAGGATATGAGTGAGGGTGGGGAAGAGCAGAAATTATATGAAGCAGCAGGAAATGTGAGGAGGAACACTGTGAGAAAGTGTCCCACAAGTGTAGCCTATGAAGGTGAAAAACAGCCTCTTCAGGAACTGCTGAAGCTGTCTATAAAAAGCTCCAAAGCAAACATTAAAAAGAGAATCTGGTGGAGCTAACAAGCTTTCATTTACAGGTAGTTAAGCTAAATAACACATACCTAGAGGTCATTTCCATCAAGAATTTTCTGTAGCACTTAATTGAATTAATGAAAAGTTGGAACTCTCACTCAAAAGCACATTGGAACAGATCGACTTTAAATTGCTCTGGGAAGGTTTGTTTAAGTATTACTTTGCTTTACTAGTGCTACTGAGCAAAAGGATTACCAAAAGATCCTACTTAAAGAAAAAATTGGCAATAATCTCTTCTATCTTTTCACAGGCTCAGAAGTACAAAATAATACTGAGGTTTTTTCATGAAGATCCCGAATTCGCTTAAAACCCAGGAGTTCTGAATTACTATGTTATTGTTTGCTTCCTAATGTCTGCTATGCATCAATAGATATAATGGAGAGAGATTGATAGAAAGCTGAGATTTAGTAGCAACTCAGCAATTAAATTGCACCACTAGTCTTTGTTCTACTATTCCCTGGTGGAAAAAATCCTGTTCATTAATCTGCATGCTGATTATAGCCCCTCTGTGATATTGATCTGTGTTTCACAGTCCTGTGATTGCAAGAACATGTAGCTGCCACAGGCAGCTACAGTACTGCATACATTTTGAATTAATGTTGAAATATTTAAAGCCAGGAAAAGAAAAAAAATAATGGTCCTTAAATTGATTTGAGCTTATGTACTTTTGCCATGGCAATGTTTTATTTTTCTCTCCAGTTGCTATTAACACAAGGAAAAATTAAACAAATTTAGACAAAAGAAAAAAAAAAAACTAAAAAAAACAATTAGAAGTTGTTTGACTTGAGGAATCTCATAAGCAGTGTTCTTTAATTGTTGAACCAATTTTAGGTCTTTACCGCAACTTCCTCCTCTTGTTCAGATACATTTGTGTGGACGAAGGAAGTACACGGAAACCTATTATCTGTCATTTATTCTTTAAGACATAGCAAATGCGTTTCTCTTCCTCTTGCATCCCAGTTCCATACTCTGAATCTTCTGTGTTTTTATTTTGATTTGCTCTAATGTAACAATTGTTTAGTTTATTTTTTGTTTGTTTAAAGAATGCACACTCATATGGAATTGTCCATCTGTGGATTCATCCACGCTTGAATTGATCAATTATCCTGGCGGCTGTCTTCTCTGTGCATCTACACCACCAGATACAAGTCCAGAGGTGAAAGCTCCCAGCTGGAGGAGGCCCTCACATCCCCTCTGGAAGAAAATACAAAGAGTGATGTAGGGGGAAAATCTGAAGGAGAGACATCTCATACCTCACTATACAAAGAGGAAGAGAAGGTGTTATAGAAAATATGTCGGAAAGGGGAAGATGAATCTAAACACCAAGGCTGTCTGGAAAAAGCACGTAATGTAACACCATGTAACAGCTAAAGAAAAGCAGAGCTGGTATAGTCAGTGCGTGCACCTTAGTAGCCCAACCCTATTCCTTTGAGACATGGCCCACTATGTCAGCGACTTTCCTCTCGTGAGGCAGAGAAAACATTCCTCGAATATTTTTCTTCCAGATTTCTCTTGTGACGAAAAGGGAGTCACTGCAAAGAAGAAATATTGCTGAAAGGGGAACAGAAGGAAGAAAAATTACTGGAGAGAAGAAAGGAACTGATGGGGAAAAAAAAGAGAAGCGTAAAATGAATAGAAGAAGAAAAGCACAAAAAAACAAAGGAGGCAAAGTAACACTAACCAGAAGATTGAAAGTTTTTCTGCCATATCCGTCTTTAAGAATGAAAAGCAAAACAGATGCAATACAAATCAGTTTGATTATCAGTAGGATGGCTATCTATAATAAGGTAATAGTCCAGTGCAGAAATACTCATGCTTCACGTCCTGGGGATTTTTCTCTCACTGTAAACACTTTTTCCTGCCCTGAATCTGGAAGAACCTAAGAAATCTTTTTTTATTTAATCATTTTTGCAAATTTCTAATAATCCTGGTACAGCCAATAACCTCTAAGTTACAATGGAAATGTGAAAAATTTGGGGTTGGTTCTTGGTTTTATTGGTTTTGTGCAGAGATTTGTACAAGGCTATCATATATTTATGTGAATACCTGATGAATATAGTTCAAAATAATATAAGATACTTGTGTGAGTCTCTTTCATGGCGCCTATTTGCAAAGATTATTCCATAGCTTCTGTTGGTGCTATTGCATTTTATATGGATTTAAATTATTTAAAATATGCACTGGGTCAAGAACTATGTGAAAGCTCTGCTTCACTCGCAATGAAGCTAATAGCTGAGGTGGTTTAAGACCATTTGAATCACTGCTTAGCTTGACACTTCACTGGGGATTACAAATCAGGCTTGATTAAAGCGAACCCATACCTTGGCCACTGGAATTTGTAGCTCGACATCTTAATACAAACCCGCCAATATCAGAAGAGTTGTGTGAATATGCTGGGCTGTGAAATGAAGCATAAGCACACATTTGCTTTGCACTCCTTCTTGCCAGCAGCCTTTGGCAGAGAGACAGAGCAGGCAACTGTGGGCAGCAGCTTCTTAAACTGCCAGAGCTGGATCCATCAGAAATTTTCTGCCTGAGTGTTAATTTTCAACCCGGTGGTAATGGTACGCACCTGAGAAGGGACAATCCCAAACCACATCACTTCCAGAGATAAGCTGAACATACATTTATCTCCTGTCTTGCTCAGAGAAGCATCCTGTGTTCAACAATATCAAGTTCTGGTTTTTCACCAGCTTTTCCTGTAGATCATTGAAAATTTTTCCAAAAATGCAGTTTGCTGAAACAGATCAAAATCCATGGTGCGTTTACACTTTAGTGAAGAAGTGTGGCTTGTTTTCTGCTTTCTGCCCAGCTCCCAAAGCATACAGACGCCTTGAGCACAACAACAGACAGCTCTAAATGAGCTGGAGATTTTCTCTGACATTATTTTTCTTATCAAATGTCTGGCTGTACTTATTTTTCATTCACTGACTGCTTGATTCATTGCCAATGGTTCTCTGCCAGTGGAAACATCCACCCGAGTGGATGGCTAACAGCACTATGGCTTTAAACTCCATCCAGATTTCACAGAGCTTAGCCAGCCGGAGCTGCATGGAAAAGGCACCGGGTCTGCTCATCTCCTGGGTGCAGTGAGAGCTGTGTCTGGGAGCATCGCAATTGCCGGACCCTACAGGGGCTCTCTGGTGCCAGGAACTGCTGGGACTTCACCCACCGCTAATGAGCTTCTTAAATATACACCCAGTTTCATCTCTCACCCACTAATTGCATTTTTCTCCATTTCTAGATGTGGTTATTTCCATGCCTGAGTTTTCTTCTTCTGTTCTGCATTTGGTTTAGCCAGTTCTGCTTCCTGTTAATTTTCCTCTGTTTTATTTTGCATCTTCATGACTTTTTCCTCAGAGGTCTTTTTCTTCCTCATGTTTTGTATTCAGGCATTCTCATTTATTGGCCTAACATTTATTTTATGAGTCTCCGCTTGTTTTTTGATTCTGAGTCTCCGCTTGTTTTTTGATTCCGAGTCCCCACTTGTTTTTTTTTTTTTTTCTTTTGTTGCTATTGCCTCTATTTTTTTACTGTTATTGCCGTTTCCATCAGCCTGATCTTACTGTTTGGACTGCTACTCTCATCCTTTAGAGCAACACTTCCTCCTGGCTTTGATCCTAAATTACCTCTTTCATTCGAGGCTCATTCAAATGGCATTTGGAATTCAGATTTCCTGAGTTTGATACTGCAAGCCCCAGAGTAGTTCCTGAAAAAAGAAAGTCAGCCCAAATTTGTTTAGAGTCAAGAGGGTCAGAAAAGCATGCTGCGAGTTGTCTGTTTCTGCACAGATCAGCCCTGCAGAGCTGTCCCTGCTCCCCCAGTTTGGCAGAAGTGCCCTGCTGTCCTAGTGCTGCTGGAAAGCCTCTGGTCCTGCTTCCAGTGGCAACCTGCCGGGCAAGGTGCTGCGCTCTGTCAGGGCTGCTGGCACAGCCCAGCCCTCTGTACGCAAGAATGTGCAATATTTTACCTTGGCTGCTTCCTTGCTCCTGACAGATGCAGCTTCCACTTCTCTACATTTAATCTTAGCCATGCTCTGTGCGTTGTATTTGCTCATACAGCCTCTCCATGATGATGCACTTTGTCCATCCTTTTATTTATTATTTTAAATCCTTTTCAAAAAGCCCAGCCAACCTTACACCCGGAAGGTTGATTCACCATCTGTTCAAAGTGGAAAACATCAGGGTAAATAAAATTTGGGTAAGGAGGCTCAGAGTAAACAGGCCAAATCTTTCTCAAATGTTGGAGGTGACAAAGCATCTTAATCATCCAGTTTTCTGTGTATGGAGTGCAGCCGTGTGCTTTGAAAGTTTTGTTAGTCCTTAATTTTGAACCCTTTCTTTCCTTTCAGCTTAGACTATAGCAAATGTGAGATATGACTGAGAGACTTGAGGAGGGAGGAAGAAGAGTTAACAAGCTGAAGGCATAGGCTTTACATGAAAGCTAGTGTTACGTATTTTTCCACATCAAAACACAAAGAATGGACACTGAAACAACTTAAATATCTTTTTACAAACAGATGCCTTAGGGCTAGTGGATTTTAATCTCAGATGCACTCTGCACTTGGTTGTCTATCTCAGAAAAATCTGATGCTTTTAATGCTTGCACGTGTGAAGGGCTAATTCTTTATGCATTTTTCTGGGGTACAGAAGTGCCTGGAGTTTTGAAATTAGACCTTAATTTTCAGCCTAAAGAAACTGAATCTTGATATACACAGAATTACCTTTCACTTGTTTACATTTTAAGGAGTGTTTCAGCCCCAGGATTTAGAGGCTTAAGTTCATCCCTAATTATTTCGGTTGACCAAGCATTTATCTTCCAGTTTCTAACATATCAAAAATTATGCAGTTTACTTGACGATTTTAAAAAAGAAATCAATATGTTCCCATGATAAACATACTGTCTATCATTCCTCACACTAGGGAAGCCAGTCAGGGGAAGTTAATTGCCTAGACCCGACAGTGCGGAGAACAGCATTAATAAACGGGGTGTACTGGCTTGTATAAAGGACAGATGTGAGTTTTCTGCTCCAGTGTATGATGAATTAATTCTCTCTCTTTTCCACTTTTTCTCAATTTATATATCACAGTGACCACCGAAGAGCTGCATTTACAGTCACTTTTGCAAAGTGTTCCCAGAGCTGAATCCTGGCCACATCTTGCACTGCGTGGCCTTATCCTTATTCTTCAGTCTTCATCCCCAAGTCAGATCAGTCTGGAATAATGCTCAATCTGAGACATAAAAGAAGTATAATCTGAATATGGGAATAGTTGAGCAGCAAGGACAGGAGAGGTCTGCAAGCTGACATATGCCCCATCTCACCTGCTGTCATCAGCAGACACTTTTTTTCTCTCCTGTCTCTCCCCTCTGGGGACTACAATTTCTGAACTCTGTTGCAGCCCTTACCAAAAAAGATTGCTGCAGAGGAAAAGGTAGGATCCAGAAAACAGTCAAAATGGGATTTGGCAAGTTAGGTGGTACTTCAGGAAAGAGCGACTTCTGGCAAAGAGACTGCATAACCATCAGCTGTGCACTAGCAAAGACGGAGCCATTCAGGGCTCCTGGCTTTCCACTCGGCTGAGGAAGGGCAAAGTTGGCACTCCTGGCTCTCTGGATCCCCTGGTTTCTGCCCACTAGAGCTTGTGCTGTTGCTTATGTAGTTGAAAGATTAGGGCATTTGAGCTAGTCTGGGAGGAAGGAGGGAGCTGGCATGCCTAACAGAATTGCAAGGCTACTGTGATGGGAAGAAAGACAGCAACAGCATGGGCAGACACAGCCTCCACTTCCTAAAGCCTTTCGGATAGCTCTTGTCGTTGTAGACACACCAGAGGCCAAGAAAGATGCAGACGGGAAAGGCGTTAACTTGCAACAAGCTGGTTGCTCCATGGGAATTTCCTGTGTGGATTCTGTTAGCCACAGGGGAATGTGGAAGAGGGCAAACACCACCATACTGATGGGGGGGGGGGCTTACAAGTACCTACCCGAGGAGCTGCTGTGCAGTAGCTATGAGTGTGTCACATTCACCCCTGAGATTACTTCACAGTAGCCTCTTTTATGCCCAAAGCCAAAGTCCTTATCAGCTCTGTTACCATTTTAGGGTTCAAACTGCTTATTTTAACACTTTTCTATCATTTTAAAAGGCAGGACTATGAAATATCACCCTTCCCCTGCTTGTGTCACTAATCTGTGCTTCCCAGTTCCATGGGAAAGTAATCAGACACTATTTAGAAATGTGTTGTTTCAGTAAAATGTACTTTTGTCAGAGAAAGAATTTGTCTTAAATTATAGTGATCTTTCAGTCTGATGTGCAGAGGATTTGTGCAGGCTTGGGATTTGTGTAAGCATAAATCACATATCATATATATATATTCCACGGTATTTTTAAGAAGTCACTTTTTTAAACGTCTTCTTTTAAAGTTTCCCCTCGCTGGGGAAACTTAGATGATGATTTCACATTGATTTATTCATTCTACTGCTCCAATCTACTGTTCCCCACACATGGCAGACTTGCCATGGTAAATCTATGTGATCCTACTGTATTGCTGCAGGCTAGATAAGGTGTACAGAATACAATTTGAGGCACTCACACTAAAGCGCTCTTCCAAGATCATTCAGGATCAAATCCAAGTCCAAGAAAATCAGTGGGACTCTTGACGATTATTTTAGGGGGGTCTGGATCAGGCAGTATGTACAAAGACTCTTCAAAAAAGGTATTCGCAATGAAATTGCTGAAGAGATCCCTGATACTCTTTCAAGCCTAGGCAGCAAAAATATGAAAAAGATGGCTTTCTGATGACATATTTTTTTCCTAAAAAAGAAAAGAGAGATTTGAGGTGTTTGTCTTGCAGGCGAAAGACAGACCAGAAAAAAAGAAGGTGTCTACATTTATTTTTAATACAAAAGCTATTAATAGAGAATGTTACTCTATCTAAAGGCATACTGAATCCATGCAACAGAATACTATGGCGAGCATAATATTTTCATTAAATGTTAAAGTCTATGTCAAAAACGCATGGAAAGCATTTAAAAATTACATTGGACTTTCCTATCAGATCTATCTTGCCTAATGCAACATGTATTATTTCATTAAAATTAAACACATAGCCATCCTCTTGCTGCCTCATCTCTTCCTCTTTGCTGCTACCACTGTAGCACCACTCATGCTAAGATTTTCCAATGTAAGAGGGCTTAAACTCACAACCTCCTGAGGGTATCAAATAAAAAGCTATGGTCATAATTCGTTATTCTACAGGGAAAATATGATCCCATCTGAAAAAGCATTCTTCTTATCCTCTCATTAACACATAAAGAAATACATACTCACACTAATATAATTACAAACACTGGCTAATCTGTATTGCTTTCTTTCCTTTCCACATATCCTTTGGGAAAGCTACTGCCTTATTGTATGTATTTTTATATCCAGTATTTTTTTTCCATTTACAATGAGATTGAGTTAATCTTTTGCATAAGCATTTTATTTACAGCATTTGCTCTCTCTGGGAATTATATTAATTTTGAAATCTATAGCTGATTAGCCCTTATATGCTCTAGAGTGTTTTCTTGACATACACACATGTACACTCTTATATACAAGGAGAGAGACTTTAGCTTTGCTATGTACTGGTAGAAAAGGAGTAAATATTGCAATTCCCAAAGTCTCCAGTGAGGACTGACAAGCTGTTGTGGATTGCACCGAATAGAAAAGAAAATTCAATTGCACCATACAGAAAAGAAATAATGGAGTTATCCCCCATCCCAAGCGGTATGTGCACTATAACTGAGCAAATGCATCAGTGGTCTCTTTCATGTTCAATGATGCAATTACATCCCATATTCTCAGAATGCAAACAATTCTAGTGCATATAATCTACAGTATTGTATTTAAAAAAGAAAAAAAAAAAAAGACTAAAAAGCACCTCTTGCCAAAACCTGCAGGGTATTGTCTGTAGTATGGCTCTCTTCTCCAAAGAAGTGGATGGAGTCTTTATAAAATGATTTTGCATAATTCTAATGCTATGGAAGATATCTTACCTGCTTGCTGTGCCATCCTGCTGAAAAACAAAGCAAAAGCTCATCCCATTTACCTTACTCTAATGATATCTAGTTTGTCATTACAGTTGTAACTTTCTGTTTTACTTCTGAACCATCCATTTCAATTGTTATCATAATTATCAAGCCTTTTTGTGCATTTTTTTCCTTGCCAAAAATTGCAGAGCTGTTTCAGTCAACCATTACTGTGGATGAGCCTATGCTGTGAGACAATTTAACTCCCCAGCTTCTTTGCAGACCCTGCTGCCCTGATCTTACACAAACTGTATCTATTTGCCTCAGGTCACTCTTCAGCTCTCTTTTGAAATGAAGTGACCTGGGAACAGAAGCCAAACTGGGATAGAGCCCACACTTCATAAGCATGACCTGCCAGCTTTGACTACCTCAGCCCTCAAAAACTAGCCCAAAAGGCCTTGCACCCCTCGAACTCCGTCCTGAATCTGCCTGCCGTGCCCTAGGGCACGTAGTACCCACTAACAGCGTCTTGACAGAAGAGAAAACGAGAGCAGCCTGGCAGGCTATAACACAGCCCTTGCATATTTCCAGACATCTTTGAACTGAAGTAAATGCACAAAGAAAGCGAGCAATTATTTCCTAGGGCCATAAGCACACTACTCAGAGCCCAAAGAAGACATGAACACAGTCTACGGAACAACGTGAATGAATATAAAAATATCTTATGATTTGGCCTGGGAGCTAGGCACCATTCCCTGGAGCAGATGCCTTTTAGCAGTGTAAACATAGCCTAGAGGTGGAAGAGGTCTGTACTACATCATCCAAGACGTGAAGGTTTCTTGGAAACCAGGCTGAACTGTCAACTGAGTTATCTCCCACAGAGCCATCTTAAAACAGCCACAGAGGCTGTCTGCTGTAAAAAAAGGTGTAAGGCCCTTAGATACCAGCAGCTTCAGCAACTGAGTCATTGTCGTCAGAGGTGACATCGGTGGAAAAAACTCGTCAGTCATGGAAATGTCACTTTGGACCCTGACTTCATTTATTTCTTGCTGAATTGTTTGCTGAGAAAGTTCTGAAGGGGCTTAGGACCTCGTCTCATCTATGCCCTCATCCAGGGAAGTAACAGTCATGAGCATTGCTCCTGTTGGTGAGCAAGACGACCTTCTGGCCCAGAGAGAGCAAAGGGGCAAATCCAGAGTGAATTCTGGAGGGACACCTGAAACTGCTGCCACAGCTCAGGAAAAGACACTGTTGACATCTGGAGTCACAGACAGAGTCACACCAGGGGTGGAAGAACTGGAACGTTATCTCAGGGTCTGTGTGCTCTGCTGCCAGCAGCAGGGGGCTCTCCTGACTCCTAACCTTGGGGCACATGTTAGGAGGTCTAACAGCACAGGTTAATGAACATGTAAATACACAAAAGTGCAGAGCATTACACAGTTCTCCATATGGTTGCTGTATCATCTCCATCACATAATCGGGACTGATTTTTCTCTACTATAAAGACTAGAAAGAGACAGCTTTACAAAAGATGATCATCAATAATTTCTGACAGCAGTTTCTTGTCTTGCCTCTACCAATCAGTGTCTGTGCACAGTACGAGATCAGCAGCAGGCCACTCACAAGAGCTGGATCCCATCCTGGTAGGGGCTGTGTGAGCATCGGGATGAGCTGAAGTCCCTAGCCACAGCAAAACAACCATCTGACAAGGGGAGACAGTGAAATGACAAGGGGAGAAGCAGTGACTTAGAGACATTAGTTTACTTGAAAGAAACAGGCTATTAGTGGAAAAAATGGAGACGGAAGCTGAGTGTTTCACCTTGATGCTGTGTCCTCTGCTAAGCTTGATGCAATTTTCAGTGCATTTGTAGATTAAATGAGTAAATATATTCCATTAAGATTAGTGGCTCGCAGATGTGCCAAGCGTTATGAAGGAAAGTAAGGTTGCCATGGTAAGTGCACACACTTTTTCTGTGCATCAAACAAATAAAATTCAGATAATTTGTGTGTGTGTATATTGTTGTTTCTTGAAAATTCAGGAACAGAGACAACCTTATTCCCAACTATACCAAAATAAACACTACTTACATTACCACTTGAAATGACCAGCAGTTAAAATAAAAAATCATTGATATTTTGTATGTCTCACTTCAAGTGCTTAATCAAGGGGAAATGGGAAAATGGGGCTTAGAGTTAAATTTGAAAACTGTGAATAATTAAAAGTTTTGAGTAATTAAATTAATGTCAATTAGGTAAATCAACACTATTGCAGTAGTTTGACCATAAATGTAATTTTCCTACCCTCTATAATGTTTTCATACTAGTTTAATACCACTCAATTTCAAAAGAGGTTTGTATACACAAGCTGTGGCATAGACATAAAAAGCATGAATTCCATTATCTTTGCATCAAGAAATTACTATATAAAACCTATTTCTGATGTATCAAGGTAAGATTCACTAATATCCTGAACACTTTAGATAATATGATTGATATTCATCTCCCCTCATCCACCTGTATGCATCTGTTGTGCACCCTTCTGATTACCTAGACTTTTTGCATGGGCAACCTATGGAATATATGACCACCTGGCCTAATTTAGATATCCACACCACAATGAGATGAACAACACCGTGTTTCTGTCTAGTAACTATGAAAAGACCAGATAACTAATTCAAATATACATTTCTTATCACAGAATCACAGAATCACAGAATAGTAGGGGTTGGAAGGGACCTCTGTGGGTCATCTAGTCCAACCCCCCCGCCGAAGCAGGGTCACCTACAGCAGGCTGCACAGGACCTTGTCCAG